>ERZ773359.1471-NODE-1471-length-32380-cov-180.281083_pt1 | contig 32380 bp, 32 predicted proteins | sample MGYA00374955_ERZ773359 | MGnify/ENA primary metagenome ERZ773359 (study PRJEB29098, sample SAMN04486028) | biogas fermenter metagenome | study: EMG produced TPA metagenomics assembly of the Biogas fermentation microbial communities from Germany - Plant 4 DNA1...
CCGCAGGAGTTGCCATGGACCGAGGAAACGTGGCCTTACCTGGTGCAAATGGTGACCCCAGGTAAGCTTCATCGCAGACAGGCCTTTCATTTTCGCGATAGCCGATGAAGATACGGATACGGTCCTTTTCCTCGGAAAGGTTGTCAGGCTGTAAACCATCAAGGCCGCGGATATGATCCGGAATGCAGTGCATCGGTAGAAATGCGAAATAATAAACCAGGCTGAGCTATAGCATGACAATCGATGATATTTTTAAATAACAGGCCGGTATGACAAAATACCGGCCTGTATTATCTGTAAAGACGGATATATAATTAAATTCCGAACGCATGTTCGGCATAACCAGAGGCAGACAACGGAGGTAACGTTATGAGGTTCAAAGTCACGCTTGGATGCGCCGCATGCGGGTACAGCGATACGATCGATGCCGATGCAATGTTCGACTGTTCAGATCTCATCTGCCCCAAATGCAAAAATGAGGACTGCCTTTCGATAACGGCAGTGTCGGAAATATCCGACGATGCCTTCAAAAGGCAAAACATCCTCAAACGCCTGAAAATGATCCAAAATCTTTGATGCGGATCAGAGGTCCTGCGCCATATGTTTACCTGGCTGCAAAAGATTCTTCGAACGGGATGAAGAAACCGCGGGGATGTTTGCAAACGCTGCACACTTCGGGCGCTTCCCTGCCTATATGGATATGCCCGCAGTTGGTGCAGAACCAGACTGTTTCTTCGTCCTTTTTGAACAATGTCCCGTTTTCAAGTGCATCTGCATACCTTCCGAACCGTTCGGCGTGCACCCTTTCGATTTTGGCTATGTTCTCGAATGCATGGGCGACCCGGGTATAGCCTTCCTCCTTTGCGATAATGGCAAAATTCCTGTAAACGTCCTCCCACTCTTCGTTTTCATTGTGCTGTGCCGCCCTGAGCAGTTTCAGCGTGCTGTCATGGAGATCGACCGGATATGTGCCATCTATTGCGATGGTCTCTCCCGCCGCCTCTTTCAGCAGTTCATAAAACACCTTTGCATGCGCCCTCTCCTGGTCCGCCGTGTAGTTGAAAATAGCCTCGATGATCTGCAGGCCTTCCTTCCTGGCGATCGACGCTGCGATATTATACCTGTTCCTTGCCTGGCTTTCGCCTGCAAAAGCCCTCATCAGATTGACATACGTTCTGCTTTCCCTGAATTCCATTTTCACTGCTCCTTTTGTCAGTTTTGCCTGAAATTGTCCATACAGGACACTATTTTCCCCAAAGTTACAGCTTTTATGAGCATATTATCCGTAAGAAATACGCGATTATTCCTTCACAAGATTTTTGCGTTACTTTTGCAGCTTTGTGTAGTATAATATGCACTAAGACTGCATAACACAGCCAGATTGCATGATGTGAGGTACATATGGACAACTCGGTGACTGTTTTCAACCAGGTGCTCATACTATTCCTGATAATGCTTGTCGGTTTTATCGCCAGGAAGACCGGCATAATCGACGATACCGTCAGCAAAAAGCTGTCGGAACTGTTGCTGAAAATCACGAACCCGCTCCTGGTGCTCTCTTCTTTTCAGATGGACTTTTCGCAGGACATCCTGAGCAATATGGCCGTCATATTCCTGTTTGCCGTAATTGCCAACACAGTTGCGATTTTGCTCGGACAATTGCTGTTTGCGAAGTTTGACAGCGAAAGAAAAAAGGTGATGAAATTCGCAGCCGTATACTCCAACTGCGGCTTCATGGGATTTCCCGTTCTTGAAAGCCTTTTCGGCAGGACCGGCGTGCTGTACGGATCCATATTCGTCGCCGTTTTCAATATTTTCATATGGACCAACGGTGTGGCAGTATTCAGCAGCAAGGGAAAGCTCGATAAGGAATCCCTGAAGAAGATCGCCCTGAATCCCGGCATAATTACAGTAGTGCTGGGTATCATCCTGTTCATCTTCTCCGTCAGGCTGCCCGGCCCCGTTGCCAAAGCAGTTGACCTCGTGGGCTCGATGACCATACCTCTCTCGATGCTGATAGTGGGCGCCACAGTGGCAGGCTGCCGGTTCAGTGAACTGCTCAGGGGATGGGATCTGTATTATATCACGGCTATCCGGCTTATACTGATGCCGCTGCTCGCATACGCGGCACTGAGGCTGATCGGCCTGTCTGAAATGCTGATGACCATCTGCGTTTTGCTGGTCGCCATGCCGGTAGCGGCAACCACGACCATTTTCGCGGAACTGTATGACGGCGATTCTGTGTTTGCGTCCCGCGTCGTCGTTTTCACTACCCTGGCTTCCATAGTGACACTGCCGCTGATGATGATGCTGATCCAGTTGCTGTAAAGATGCTTGAATAAATGCTGTTGCAGGTGATACAATATTAAAAAATTTCAATAATATTTCTGAGACGGTGCGGATAATGAATAACACACTGGTCAACAAGGAAACCAAACTACGGAAGCTTATCGACATTTTGGCATCGGGCACACAGAGGACATTTATCCAAATGCACAACTCCCCTGACCCCGATTCGATAGGCAGTGCCTTCGGTCTTCAGTATCTGCTGCGGAAAGCGGGGGTCCATGCGGATATATGCTATAACGGCGAAATAGAAAAAAACAGTACCAGCAGGATGGTCGAACTCCTTGATATATCGCTGAAAAAGATAAAAGACATACATGATATTACTGAAAACGATTATATAGTCCTCGTAGATTCACAGAAGGGCAATTCCAATATAACGGATTTTATCACCGGAAAGATAGCCTCTATAGACCATCATCCAGTATTCCAGAAAGCAGATTATATATTTGAAGATATACGTCCGCAGGTAGGTGCATGTTCATCCATCATCGCAGAGTATTTTGTTGAAAACGGTGCAGAAGTCCCGAAAGACGTCGCCACCGCCCTTCTTTACGGGATAAAGACAGACACCCTTGATTTGTCAAGGGGGGTCAGTGAACTTGACCTGGATATGTTCTACATGCTTTTCAAAGCTGCAGATACTGATCTGCTGAACCTGATCCAGATCAACAAACTCCGGTTCAGCGATCTGTCTGCATACAGCAATGCCATAAATAACATAAAAATACATGGAAACATAGGTATTGCGTTCATCGGAAATGACTGTCCCGATTCTCTCCTTGGTACTATATCGGATTTTATCATGTCGCTCGGGGAAGTCGAACTGTCGATAGTGTATTCCAGGAGAAAAGAAGGCGTCAAGTTTTCAGTCAGAAATGAAACCGACTATTATGATGCCGGAAAGCTGATCGTTGAATTCCTTGATGGATTCGGCAGCGGAGGAGGACACAAATCCATGGCAGGCGGGTTTATTCCTGCTTCTTCGATCAGCGTATCCTGGCCCGATTTTAGTTCCTTTCTTGAAAACAGGATCCTTGAAACCCTGGGCAGATATTCACGATCACAGAACCTTTGACAAAAATTCCTTTGCCCTCGGGTTCTGCGGATTGGTGAAAAACTGGTCAGGTGTGTTCTCTTCAAGTATCTGGCCATCATCCATAAACAGCACTCTTGTTGCTACCTCTCTCGCAAAGCCCATCTCATGGGTCACGATCACCATGGTCATGCCCTCTGCAGCAAGCTGTTTTATCAGGTCCAGCACTTCCTTCACCATTTCCGGATCCAGCGCGGAGGTAGGTTCATCGAAAAGTATCACTTTCGGGTTCATTGCCAGCGCGCGGATTATGGCTATCCTCTGCTTCTGGCCCCCGGAAAGCGTTGACGGGTATGCGTCGGCCTTATCCTCCAGCCCGATCCTCCGCAGCAGGCGAAGGGCATTTTCCCTCACTTCCTGTTTGATCTGCTGCCTTGTCGTTTTTATTTCATAAAGAGGCTTTTTATCTGATGCAAAAAGGTTGTACAGCTTTATGAACACATTCTTCAGTTTCTTCTTACGAAGATCCGTGAGTTTCACATGCAGCGGCGCCAGCATGATGTTTTCCAGCACTGTCTTGTTGTTGAAAAGGTTGAACTGCTGGAAAACCATCCCCATATGACGCCTGTGTATATTTATGTCGACCTTCATGTCCGCAATGTCGACTCCTTCAAATATTATGGAGCCTGAAGTGGGATCTTCCAGGCAGTTCAGGCAGCGCAGGAACGTGCTCTTGCCGCTTCCGGAAGGGCCCACGATGGCGACCTTTTCGCCTTCCCTGATGGTGGTCGTGATACCTTTGAGCACCTCGACCCCGCCAAAACTTTTCCGAAGATCAATTACGTCTATCACTTTTTCTCAGGCTCCTTTCCATTAGTCTGACAAACATTGCGATAATCATGACCATGATGATATATATGAGCGCCATCGCCAGGTAAGGAACCATGAACTCATAGTTGTTCGAGCCGATGTAGCTGAATGCGACATACAGGTCTGCAGCGCCGACGAAGCTTACTACCGAAGTCTCCTTTATCAGAGCTATAAGTTCATTGCCCAGTGTCGGCAGGATATTTTTGACTGCCTGGGGAACGACGATCTTCATCATCGTAACACTGTAACTCAGGCCTACCGCGCGTCCTGCTTCCATCTGGCCCGGGTCGACGGACAGGATGCCTCCCCTCATTATCTCGGATACGTACGCTCCGCTGTTGAGCCCGAATACCAGGATACACACGTTTACAGGAGGCATGTTCACGCCGAGCAGCGGCAGCACCACATAGTAAGTCACCAGCAGCTGGACGACTATCGGCGTGCCCCTGAACAGTCCTACATAAAACCTGCATACCTTGTCGAGTATCCTCGGAAGCCTCCTGTACTTCGGCATCACTTCGATTGCCGCGATCAGCGTTCCGATAACGATGCCTATCGCCAGGCCGACTACGGCTATGATCACCGTATTCTTCAGCCCGGTCAGCACCTTGTTGTAGCCGTTCTGATTTATGAATATTTCCCAGAACCTGGTTACCTTCTTCTCAAAACTACCCATCGCCGTCCCCTTGATCATCCATCATTTTTTTGACCCGTATCCACCAAAAATGCGGTGTCCTGCCGCTGACGGCCGGACACCGCATCCAGGTATCCCGGCACCCGTCCTGATATCGGGTGGTATCAGTTCATTTCATTGAATGCTTCCACTATGCACTTCGCTGGAGCTTCGTCTATGATGACAAGGTCTATATTGCCGTTGAGCATGTCCTGGACAGCCAGCGAACCTGACTTGTAGCCCACGCATTCGACATCGTAACCGGAGAATCCCCACTCCTCATCGCCGCGGACATAGAATTCTCCCGTTGTGCCAGTCTGCACCCCGATCTTCGTTTTGCTGTCGAGGCTGTTCAGCACTGCCTCTACGTCTTCTGCCGTCTTACAGTCGTCGAACCTGGTGTCAGAAGCCTTCACGATCAGCATCTGGGCTGCATCATGATACTTATCGGAGAAAGTGACATATTCCTTTCTTTCTTCCTTGATCGTAAGGCCGGCCATGGCTATGTCCGCCTTGCTCTGACCCACGGAAAGGCATACCGCCTCAAAGTCCATGTTGCTGATCACAAGCTCTTTCCCGAGATGTTCCGCAAGCAGAGCGGCAATTTCCATGTCTATGCCAAGATACTTGTCGCCCGACATATATTCGAACGGCTCAAAGGCAGCATTCGTAGCCACGACCAACTGGTCCTTCGACGGATCCAGCTCCGCCGATGTGACTGGTGTCGGAGTACCGTCGCCAAAGTATTTGTTGAGTATCTCTTCGTATGTACCGTCAGATTTGATCTTCGCAATGAACTTGTTCACTTCTTCCAGGAGTTCCGGCTGGTTCTTGTCCACGCCGAAGGCGTACTCCTCTTCGGTGAGTGCGATATCGATGACCTTCACCACGCCGGCCCCGTCGCCGCTTTTTGCGCCGCCACCGCTTTTTTCGCCACAACCTGTCAGAAAGCCGACCATGAGCAACGATAAAACAGTCAGAAGTGCGATCAGTTTTTTCATGCTATTCTCTCCTTTTTATGTATCTGGATGAATATTTATACGCTTTATGCATATTCGTCTGCATATTTATAAATTTATACTAATAATATATATTTGTCAATACCGATATATATTCCAGCATTATCCTGCATAACACAAGTGTGCATAATCATGCATAAAAATGCATGATTATGCACAGCGTGTCTCCTGTAGCCCTTATTTCTTCAGCATCAGTGTCCCGAAAACGGACGTATCCTGCCAGCCATTGCCGGAAGGGTCGTTCCAGTTTGCAACACTCTGGCGGACTCCGCCCTTCGCATCATTGATCTGGGCATCGAAGCCGATCTCCATGTCGGCTTTCGGGGTTATCGTCCTGAATGGTATCTTCATCTCGACCATGTAACTGGACTTCGTGACCCTGACTGCTGACTCGAACCCCTCGCTGATGCCCTCGGGACTGAATGTAGCCGTATTCTCGAAGTTGACTCTGTACTGTCCGTCGTCTTCCTGGTAGAAGGTAGTCTTCTGGTTGTTTTCATCGATGAATACTTCCACCGAGTCCTGTTCCCACGGGTTGGGGTTGGCCTTGTCAAGATCCGCATCGTTAACGAATATCAGCACATACAGGTTCTTCTCGTCCCACAGCACCCTGGCCGTACCGGTAGCCCCCTGCCAGGCCATCTGGTAACGGCTGATCTGCAGTGCGGGCGCCCTGCTCCAGATATCATCGGTCTCTCCGTCGATCACGGGCGTTCCGTACCTTGCGATGGAACGGTTCGATTCAAGGTATTCGAGCTTGTTCTCGCTCATGAATTTTTCAGGATCTATGACGCCGTAATAGGCCGGCTTGGCCTGCAGGTTCCTGTCGAACAATGTCGGGTTCATCGAAGCTCTCCAACTCGTTCCGTCGTCCATTCCCCAGAATGTCACGCGCACGATGTGGTCAGAGTACTTTTTGAATATCCTGAACAGTTCGGCATACAGGTAACCCTGCTGGATCGCCTCTTTCTCGGTCAGTTCATGGTTGGTCCCCGCCATGATGTCCAGCTCGGTGATGCTTACCTCCACGCCGAGAGATATGAATCTTTCAAGGGATAATTCCACGTTGGTGGGATTCGTGTTAAGCGAATAGTGTCCCTGCATGCCTATGCCGTCGATCAGGAGCTTGCCCGGGTGGCTCTTCTGGTATTTTTCGTTCAGTTCTTTGACCATGCTGTATACGGCACGGGCCTTGTTCTGATTGTCAAGGTTGTAGTCGTTGTAATACAGTTTTATATCCCATTCCGGATGCTCGTCCAGGACTTCCCTTGCCGCAAGGAAGGCCTGCTCAACGTAATCGTCACCGATGGCATAATACCACGGGGATTTGCGCAGCGCTTTCCTCCAGTCCTCCGGGTTGGACGGGTTGTCGTTCATCGCTTCATTCACTACATCCCACGAGATGACCTTGTCCCCGAAATGCTCCATCACTGTCCTGATATGTGTCCTCAGGTTCTCAAGGGCCTCTTCGCGGCCCAGGTACACGTCTTTCGACGACTGGTTCATCCACATCGGTGACTGCTGGTGCCAGACAAGCGTGTGCCCGTGTATCCTGAGGCCCGCCTTCTGCACATTTTCGACCATCCTGTCGGCTGTGCTGAACGTGAACTTCCCCTTTGTACGCTGCAGCGATTCCGGTTTCATCTCGTTGCCGAAAGTGACAACGTCATGGTGCATTTTAAGAAGCTCCAACCTTTTTCCGTACGTATCCTGGAGCGATATGGCGGTTCCTATCAGGAAATCATTTTTATATACATCCTTTATCGGCACCAGGTCTGTCTGGATGCCGCTTACAGCTTTCCCGGTCTGCTCCGCTGTCACATCGTCGATGTAGAACGATGCGTTGGGGCTTGAGCTTTCGACATATATGGTTATGTAGTCGCCCGCCGCGACATAGCGATAGGGACCTTCTAATTTGACCCATCCGGCTGAGGCGCTGACGTTTTGCTGGGCTATATTGAAATAGCTGGCGCTCTCCCCGCTCCCTATCTGCGTGGAAAGAATGATCTGCGTGCTCGCAGGTTCAATAAGCCTGACATATACCGAAAATTTATATTCGGCACCCTCTTCCACGTATTTTTCTATCCTGAGCGACGGTCCGTGCCACGTTTCGGACCTGTTCGTCACTTTCAGCGAGTACCCGCCGCCTGCTGTCACATTAGCCTCATCGGTCACGGTAAGGACCTCGGAACCTCCCCTGCCTGAAAAACCCTGGGTGGTCCTGTCTTCAAAATCGATGGCAAATACCGCATCCTGGCCTCCGGCCTGTCCCTGCGCGCCGTCGTCCGTACCCGCCTGGCCGCTGCTGTCTGCAGGCGTCCCGGTCCCATTGCCTGTTTCGCCGTCACCGGCGTCCTGGCCGCCATCTGCTGATGCCCTGTCAGGATCGCCCTCATTGTCTTTACTTGCAGTATTCTGTCCGCAGGATGTCATGAACGCCATGATCATGCAGACAGCAATGAGAAGTGCGATGCTCTTTCTGATCTTCTTCAGGTTAGTCCCTCCCAAAACCAAACACCTCCGTTGGCCTGATACAACGCCGGATGCGGAACATCCACCCCGGCTGTCAGTATGTGTTTTTTCAACAGTATAAGTATATCATCCGGAAAGAAAAATTTCAGCACCATTGCAGAGGACTGGCCGGCTTCGGCGGCGACATCTGTTTGACAATGCCGTCCGGGGGCCATAAAATAGAATAAGGCGGCACTTTTTCTGATTTGCCGATGCTGCGGGTTCACGGTAATCAGATGTTGCTCTTGATGCTGCACCAATCATCATAATCGTTCAAGGAGGATCTGTATATGAAAACATGGAAAGGGTACATGAGAGGCATCAATATCGGCGGATGGATCTCACAGTGTCCGCGCGAACAGTCCCACTACGACAGTTTCATAGGCGAAGAGGACATAAAAACGATTGCTTCATGGGGACTCGACCATATCCGCCTGCCGATCGACTATGACGTAGTGTCCGATGACGAAGGGAAACTCACAGAAGGCATAAAGTATGTCGACAACTGCGTCGAATGGTGCAGGAACAACGGTCTGAACCTGATACTGGACCTGCACAAGGCACCCGGTTACGCCTTTTACAACGAGGACAACACGCTTTTCACAGAATCGCGTGTACAGGATGTCTTCGTAAACCTCTGGAAGGAATTCGCGGCAAGGTACGGCAAATACAGCGATTTCGTCTCATTTGAGCTGCTCAACGAAGTGGTGGATGCGGACCCCGGCCTTTGGAACGATCTCATACGAAGGGCCATCACCGAGATCCGCAGGACAGCTCCTGAAACAAAGATTGTTGTGGGCGGCATCCGCTGGAACAGCGCCAGCACCCTCGAACTGCTCGATCCGCCGTACGATGAGAATATAATCTTCACATTCCATTTCTATGACCCGTTCCTGTTCACTCACCAGGGGGCAACGTGGGTCAAGCCTCTTACCGACGTATCCATTGAATATCCCGGCAGCATGGATGATTACCGGAGAATTGCAAAAGAACTCAATCAATATGATTCGCAGTTCTCCGCCGTCGCCGAAATGGGCAGGGACTACCTGGTCAAAAGGATGGAACCTGCCATAAAAACAGCAGAAAAACATAATGTGCCGGTTTACTGCGGTGAATACGGAGTCATCCTGAGCGCACCTGCCGAATGCGCCGTTGAATGGTACAGGGATATGCACTCGATTTTCGAAGAGTATGGTATCGGCCGTGCAGCGTGGACATACAAATCCATGAGTTTCGGCGTTATCAACTGGCCGGCGGATTTCCCGGAGCAAATTATCAGATACCTCTGATGCAGTTGCATATATATGCATCTCAATTGCATGAGGCGACTTACATATGAAAACACAGGAGGATATCAGGCTATGATACCAAAATACAAGGATAGATCCCTGTCCGTCGAGGAAAGGGTAGACGACCTTATCGCAAGGATGACCCCGGAAGAAAAAGTAGGCCAGATGATGCAGATCAGCTTCATTTCCGTAAGTAAGGAAGAAGCTGAAGAATGGATCACGGAAAGGTGCGCCGGTTCATTCCTCCATGCCCTCGGTGATGACGCGGTACGCCTGCAGGAAATCGCCATGGGCACACGGCTGGGCATCCCGCTGCTTTTCGGGATTGATGCCGTCCGCGGGCATGCCCTGTACAACGGGGCTACAATTTTCCCGACTCAGCTGGCAATGGCATGCAGCTGGAATCCTGAACTTGTAAAGAAAGCAGGAAGCATCACCGCAAAAGAGGTGGCGGCCGACGGTCTCCACTGGACCTTCTCCCCCATCCTCTGCCTTGGAAGGGACCTCAGGTGGGGCAGGATAAATGAGACTTTCGGCGAAGACCCGTACCTGGCAGGCGAACTGGCTGCTTCGATCATACAGGGATACCAGGGCGATTCGCTGTCTGATCCCGACAGTATACTCGCGTGTGCGAAACATTACATCGCATACGGCGAGGCGACCGGCGGCAGGGACGCTTATGACGCCCAGATCAGCATCAGGAAGGTCAGGGACGTCTTCCTTCCGCCGTTCAGGAAAGCGGTCGAAGCTGGATGTGCGACATTCATGTCAAGTTACCAGTCCATCGACGGTACGCCGGTGACCGCAAATAAAAAGGTCCTGCGAAAACTGCTTAAGGAAGAGCTCGGATTTGACGGCTTCGTCGTAACAGACTGGAACAATGTCGGCAGCCTCATCTGCAACCAGCATGTGGCGGGCGACATGGAAACTGCCGCAAGGAAAGCCATCGAGGCCGGAAATGACATGATAATGACCACCAACGAATTCTATGAAGCCGCTCTCAGCCTCATCAGGAACGGAGTCGTGCCTGGGGAACTTATCGATGAAGCTGTCCGCAGGATACTCAGGATCAAGTTCATGCTCGGGCTGTTCGACGGCAAGGCGCTTCAGGCAACCGGCCGGGCCGGGAAAGTAATAGGATGCAAAGAGCATCTCGATGCAGCGCTTGAAATAACGAGGGAAAGCATAGTCCTCCTGGAAAACAGGAATGATACGCTGCCGCTGGACAACTCTGTCAAGAGTATAGCAGTCATCGGTCCCAACGCAGACGACATCCAGTCACATTTCGGCGACTGGACTTTCCTGAGCCACCCGCAGCCAAAACCGGACGAGGTACCAAAACTTCCGGTCCACACGATCCTCAGCGGGATCAGGGAGCTCGCGGGAAAGAGAGGCATCAGCGTAGCATACCACAGGGGCTGCGATATCATGGATAAGGACGACGCAAACATTAGCGGCGCCGTGGAATGTGCTTCCGGGGCGGACGTGATCATAGCAGTGGTGGGAGACTGCCTCGCCCAGAACGGTGAATTCAAGGACAGGGCAGACCTGGCGCTTTCCGGGAACCAGCAGAAACTGCTGGAGAGCCTCAGGAAATGTGGCAAGCCGCTGATAGTCGTGCTTGTAAACGGCAAGCCTCTGGCCATTCCTTGGATCGCGGAGAACGCGGATGCAGTGCTGGAAGCTTTCAACCCAGGCCTGTTCGGTGGAAAGGCGGTTGCAGAGATCATTTTCGGCGAACTGAACCCAAGCGGAAAACTTCCGATATCCTTCCCGTACCATTCAGGCCAGCTGCCGGTATATTACAACCAGCTGCCCGGCTGGCACGGCGGGCGTTACATGGATATGCCGGAAAGGCCCCTGTACAGCTTCGGCTACGGGCTTTCCTTCAGCCGCTATGAATATTCCAACCTGCGGCTGTCGCACACCACCTGCACTGCCGATGACACAGTCACCGTTTACGTCGACGTGACCAATAATGGTCCGTACGACGGCAAGGAAACCGTACAGCTCTACGTGAACGATGTCGTAAGTTCCGTTGTCACACCCGTAAGGCAACTCAAGGGCTTCGTGAAAACGGAGATCAGGAGCGGGGAGACCAAAACGGTGGAGATCCGGCTCCCGGTCGGAGAGCTTTATATAGTAGATGAAAATGAAAACCAGGTGGTGGAACCGGGCGAGTTCGAGATACTCGTCGGTCCGGATTCCAGGCCTGAGAGCCTGCTGAAAGCTGTCCTGACTGTTGTATGACGGATGGTACAGACTGCCCGGTAGATCCGGGCTTTTTTCTGTCCTTTTTCACTTGACAGGGCACCTGATTCTGATAATCTGTATGTAGAAACATACACGGACATGGTTAGATCCAATATAGCGTCCTCCGATATATCGTTCCGGATCGTCGGATGGGGATGTTTGCACAGGAGGTTGTTCTATGAGCAGGATAAAAACGATAGGCGTGCTGACGAGCGGCGGGGATGCACCGGGCATGAACGCCGCCATAAGAGCAGTGGTCAGGACCGGTATCTATCACGGTTTAAAGGTGATGGGCATATACAGGGGTTACAACGGCCTTCTCAACGGCGAAATATTCGAAATGGACTTAAGGAGTGTTTCAGATATCATCCACAGGGGCGGGACCATCCTCAAAACCGTCCGCTGCCCGGCGTTCAAAACCGAGGAAGGCTTGCAGAAAGCCATTTCGATGGCACAGGTCTTCGGGCTCGATGCGATCGTGGTGATAGGAGGGGACGGTTCCTTCAGGGGCGCCAGGGACCTGGCAAGGCGCGGTTTAAAGGTGATGGGCATACCCGGCACCATAGACAATGATATCGGCTGCTCCGAGTACACAATAGGCTATGATACCTGCCTCAATACGGTCCAGGACGCCCTCGACAAGATAAGGGACACGGCGTATTCGCACGAACGCTGCAGCGTCCTCGAAGTCATGGGAAGGCATGCAGGATATATAGCCCTGAACGTCGGGATCGCCAGCGGCGCCGAAGTGATCATACTGCCGGAAAGGCCCTTCGATTTCAACAAGGATATCATAAAGCCGATACTTGAAGGCAGGAACAGGGGCAAGAAACATTACATCGTCATAATTGCCGAAGGAGTCGGCGGAGCTGTCAGCCTGGCGGAAAAAATAGAAGAGATCACCGGGATCGAGACAAGGGCCACCATACTTGGGCACATACAGCGCGGCGGGACCCCCACGGTACGTGACCGCGTCATGGCAAGCATCATGGGCGCCAAGGCGACGGAATTGCTGGCCAACGGGATCTGCAACCAGATCATAGCAGTACAGAAGGGCGAAGTCGTCGGCATCGATATAGAAGAAGCGCTTGAGACCAATAAGGAAATACCGAAGGATATGCTGGAACTGAGCACGATACTGTCGCTGTAAGCGCGGCATCGATAAGTACGTTGCTGACCGGGTCAGCCCGTTCACACATCGGGCTGATTTTTATTCAGGCAGTATTTATTATACGATGGTGCTGAACGGACTGATTTCCCACTGACTATATATGAAATCATTCATGAAGTTTTCATCAGTTGTCCAGTTTCAGGTCGCCTTCTTTTATCCAGCCGATTTTCCGGCAGATCCGCCCAAATATCCAGCTTAAGACTGCGGGCAGCACTATGCTTATCATTATCAGCGCGAACCAGTCGAACGCCGTGATCGCAGCTTTTGTACCGGCTGCCATGTCATTTATCCAGCCGGTATATACTCCTATGGGTCCCACAAGGCCGCAAGTCCCCATACCCGACGCCACTGCAGGTCCGTTCATCTCCAGCCTGAATACGACCGTTGAGATCGGCCCCGTGATGGCGCTTGCCGCTATTGCCGGTATCCATATCTTCGGGTTCCGGACTATATTGCCCATCTGGAGCATAGATGTGCCAAGCCCCTGGGAAACGAGGCCACCCCAGCGGTTCTCACGGAATGATACGACTGCGAACCCTACCATGTTGGCACAGCATCCTGCCAGGGCAGCGCCTCCGGCCAGGCCGGTCAGGCCGAGCATGTGGCAGATCGCCGCGCTGCTGATGGGGAGTGTCAGCACCATACCCACTATGACCGAAACCAGTATTCCCATGATGAAAGGCTGCTGTTCCGTCGCCCACATTATTACCTGTCCTACTGATGCGGCTGCCGTTCCGATAGGGGGCGCGATCAGTGCAGAAACGCCGACTCCTGTAAATATGGTCACCAGCGGAGTGACCAGGATATCGATCTTCGTTTCCTTCGAAACCGCCTTGCCTATCTCCGCTGCAATAATCGCTATTATGAGTACTGCCAGCGGGCCTCCCGCGCCTCCGAGCTGGTTTGCCGAATATCCCACGGCTGCGAGTGAAAACAGTACCAGCGGCGGACATTTCAAAGCGAAGCCTATTGCAATGGCCATGGCCGGCCCGGACATATCCGTGGCAAATTTGCCTATTTCATTCAGGAATCCCAGCCCTGTCTGGGTGCCGACCGTATTGATTATCGTCCCTATGAGCAGTGAACAGAACAGGCCCTGCGCCATGGCACTCATGGCATCTATGGCATAGAGGCGGCCCGAAATGATTATTCCTTTCCTGTCGAGAAAAACACGTATTTTATCGATAATACCTCTCATCCTGCTTGTTTTTGCACCGGTATTTCCCATATCGTTCCCCCATATCCCGTTCGTATTGCATGAGATCGCAGCATTACCTGCAGCAAAAAGGCAGATACTGGATCCTGAGCGATCATGTTTGGTACAATTTTAACTGAAATATAGGATTTGTCAATCATGAAGCTTACCATACTTTCGCCCGCTTTTTAACGTTTACTGTCATCCCGGCGGTGTAGCCTCTGCCTCGAGTGCCGCACGTTTCCTGATCCTGTGGCGGGCATAGAAAAAGCTTGCCACCTGGCCGATTCCTGCCAGAGACCAGGTGATGGGGTAGCATATGAACAGCATGAATATCGAACGATACCATGTGAAGAAAGTATCCAGCCACACGATCCTCAGCAGACAGGCGCCTATCAGCGTGCACAGCATGGGAAGCACCGAATATCCCATGCCGCGGGTCAGGCCGGGAAATACATTCATTATCCCGCAGGTGAAAAAAGCAGCCATCATGATATACATCCGCTCCATGCCGAGTTCTATGACCTCAGGATCAGTCGTGTACAGGCTGAGCAGCGGCCTTCCGAAAAGCAGTATCGCCCCGCAGAGAACGATCCATGTGGCAAAGACCAGGGCGGTGCATATCTTTGCGATGGTGTCGATCCTTTCGTACTTTTTGGCACCCATGTTCTGGCCTGTAAAAGTGATGGCAGCATTATAATAGGCATTCATCGTAGTCCCGGCAAGGCCCTCCACGTTGCTGGCCGCCGAACTGGCCGCAACCATCGTGGATCCGAAGGAGTTGACCGCCGACTGTATCAGCGTGTTGGATATGGAAAAAAGCGCGCTCTGCATCCCGGCAGGTATGCCCATCTTCAGCAATGCTTCGAGTTTTTTCCTGTCAATGCACAGTTTCCGCGGTATGAAACGTATCGACAGGCTGCTCCTGTAAAGGCACACCAGGGTGAGTGCCGCTGAAAGATACTGTGAGGTGACCGTTGCCCATGCCACTCCATCGACACTCATGCCAAGCACAACGATGAAAAACAGGTTCAGGAATACATTGACCACACCGGAAATGAAAAGGTAATAGGTAGGATGGCGGCTGTCACCCACGGAACGCAGGATCGCTGCCGCAAAGTTGTACACCATGTTGGCCGGCATGCCCAAAAAGTATATGCGCATGTACAGTACCGATAAATCGATGATGTCCTCGGGAGTACCCATCCAGGTCAGCATAGGCCCACAAAAGGCCAGCCCGACAAACATGACGACCACTCCGCCTATGACACTGACGGCGATCGAAGTGTGGACCGACCGGCTTACTTCTTCAGGCCGGCCGGCTCCGTAATCCCGGGCAACTATGACGCTCGTGCCCACGGACAGGCCCATGAACGTATTGACCAGCAGATTGATGAGAGCACCCGTAGCACCAACAGCCGCAAGCGCCTCTTTGCCTGAAAACTGCCCTACGACGATCATATCGGCAGCGTTGAACAGCAACTGCAGGATGTTCATTGCCATGATCGGCAGAGCGAACATGAGTATCTTGCCGAACAACGGCCCATTGCACATATCGATGTCATGATGCCTTGATACGATCAAAAAACCTCTTCCTTTTCCTGCCTGTTTTCCGGATGCCGGCCGCATCTCATTGATAAATATCATAACATAATACGCATTGCTGTTCCATGCAGTATCCTTCTCAATATATGTAATTTACGCGCAAAAACGGAAACACCGCCCCAATAGGCATGAGGCGGTGTTCCAGGGGTGTCCCGTTATAATGAGTGATCGGATCAGTAATTCTCTTTCCTGACCTCAAAGAAGCTCTTCGGATGTGCGCATACCGGGCAGACCTCGGGAGCCTTCTTCCCCATTACAAGATGCCCGCAGTTGCGGCATTCCCACATGGTCTCTCCGGCCTTTTCGAATACCTGCTGCATCTCCACGTTCTTGAGAAGCTTGCGGTACCTTTCTTCATGAGCCTTCTCGATCTCTGCGACCATCCTGAACTGTTTTGCAAGAGCGGTAAAGCCCTCTTCTTCCGCATCCTTCGCAAAGCGTTCATACATATCGGTCCACTCGTAGTTTTCACCGTTGGCAGCGCTGAGCAGGTTCTCCGCCGTGTTCCCCAGTTCTCCAAGCGCCTTGAACCAGAGCTTTGCATGCTCCTTCTCGTTATTGGCGGTCTCTTCGAATATAGCAGCGATCTGCTCATATCCTTCCTTCCTCGCTACAGAGGCGAAATAGGTGTACTTGTTCCTTGCCATGGATTCGCCGGCTAAGGCTTCTCTGAGATTCTTTTCTGTTTTCGTTCCCTTGATGTTCATGATCCACTCTCCTTTTTTATATGAATTTTGGGATTTGCGCTTTTGGGTCCTGCAAATGTTGGATTTATCGATGTCCCTGTATCGTGTCCTTCCTCCTGCAGTTTTCACAGATGAATCTCAGGTTCAGATCATAACCCGTGATCTCTGCTCCTGTGCTCTGCCGAAGGTACTCCAGCAGGCCGTCGATAAAAACGTCATGGACTTCTCCGCACTCCTGGCAGACCATGTGCTCGTGCGGTTTCACAGACTTGTCGTACCTGTCCGGCGAATCGGGGATCGGGATGCGCCGGATCTCCCCGGCTTCCGTCATCAGCCCCAGGTTCCTGTAGACAGTTCCCATGGCAATGGAAGGCATGACCTTCTTGGCTTTCAGGTATATCTCCTCAGCCGTCATATGTTCATTTGAAGTTTTGATGATTTCCAGGATAGTTTTTCTTTGCCTTGTCACCATCGCACCTCTTGATTAGGAATAATTCCAATTCTTAATTATAATCAAAAAAATCCCCGTGTCAATAGCTGACCCGGGATTTTTCTGAAAATTTTATCTCACAGGTTCAAAATGAGTGAAAACCCATTTCCCGTCTATATACTCCAGCGGGAAGTCATACTGCTCGGTACCTGCCACATTCTGCGTCTCGGGATCGTCGTAGACTTCCACAGTGACCCTGTATATGACCTTCCTGTCCCCTTCCCTGATTATTTCGTAGGTCTCTTCGCCCTTGAAAATATCGCTGCCGCGGCCTACAGGGACCGTATACAATGCACCGTCAAAATCACGGAAGAGCCGGAAGCCCGATCCGTCGCCGCCCAGGAGTCGGTCAATCACCGCATCCGCGAAAATAGTTCCAAGGTACGACCTTAGGGCATCATATGTTTTGATAGTGTCATGGGTCACCCTGTAGTACTCGTACCCGTCCGCTTCCCTGGTGTCTGAATAGTCCGCGGGCATGGTGCCGAATTCGAACCAGCCCAAAGCTTCGAGAGCTTTCTGGTACATCCCGTTTATTTCCTCGTCTGAAAGGGCAGGTATTTCCTCCTCCGCTCCGCCCGCGTCTTCAGCCGCAGCGCCCCCGTTGCCTGCCGGCTGCTCCTGGGCCGGCATGTCTCCATTATCCTGCTCTTCGGCCTTATCTACACTGCTGTCGTCTGTCGTGCCTGTTTCCACACCGTCCCTGCGCCCGATGCTGACGCAGCCGGCTGCCAGCGCAGCGATGAGCAGGATGCTGATCAGCACCGATACAAGTTTGGCGGTTGCTATCTTCCTCCGCATATCCGAATCTCTTCTTCCATGTTCCGTTGCATTATTTGCATAATATTCCATAGACTCTCAATTATTACTATTATATTATTCTAATAAATGCGACGGATCCTTTCAATCTTAAGTTCCACCTGCCGGGCCTGCCGACTCTTTTTCCCGCGGTATGCCCGATATGATGCTGCATAAGTTGCCCCGGGATGGCAATGTTGTTATAATAAAGACAATTTATCAGACTAATGCCGTCTGGTGGAAATAACACTGACAGGAGGGGATATCTATTGAACGTCTGGCATGATATCTCGCCGGATCGTATCAGCGCCGAGGACTTTTACGCGGTGGTGGAGATCCGGAAAGGCTCAAAGACCAAGTATGAACTTGACAAGGAGACAGGGATGCTTGTCCTTGACCGCATACTTTCGACTTCCACGCATTACCCGGCAAATTACGGCTTCATTCCTCGCACATACGGAGACGACAATGATCCGCTGGACGTGCTGATCCTGTGTTCAGAGCCGATCAATCCGATGACGCTCGTACGGTGTTATCCCATCGGGATGTTCACCATGATCGACAACGGCAGAAAGGACAGCAAGATCATCGCTATCCCTTTCAAGGACCCGAGTTACAACTGCTACAGGGATGTTTCAGAACTGCCGAAACACATCTCCCTCGAGATGACGCACTTCTTCAGCGTATACAAGGAACTGGAGCAGTCAGAGACCGAAGTGGCCGAGGTGGAAGGCCGCGAAAAGGCCATTATGACCATACAGAAAGAAATCGACAACTACATCGCGAAATTCGGGGGCAGATCCTGAAATGCCCGGAATAAAAGGATCTTCCGGCTTGATGATCAGCCCCTGAGTGCTGTCGCAGCAGGTTCAGTGCCTGGTTCGCCAGGGCCTGTCCTGTTATACATTTCATTTATCTCTTCTTCACATTCGAGCAATACTTCCACGATCTCCGGGTCGAAGTGGGTTCCCGCTTCCTGCCTGATTACTTCAAGGCTTTCTTCGTGAGTAAGGGCTTCCTTATATACCCTTTTTGACCGCAGGGCATCGTATGTATCTGCTACGGCCATTATCCGCGCCGAAAGCGGGATCCGATCCCCGGACAATCCGTCCGGATACCCGGTGCCGTCCCAGCGCTCATGATGATGCCTGGCGATGTGCACCGCCATTTCCAGGAACTTGTACCCCGAATATCTCTGCTTCACTTCAAGCAGCGTTTCCTCACCGATGACAGTGTGTGTCTTCATTATCTCAAATTCCTCGGGCGTCAGTTTGCCGGGCTTGAGCAGGATGCTGTCAGGTATCCCTACCTTCCCGATATCGTGCAGCGGAGCTGCCTTGAAGATATATTCGATATAGCTGTCGTTTATGTAATCCCTGTATTTCTCCCTGCTGCGCAGCTTGCCCGCCAGCAGCCTGCAGAGTTCGGCCACCCTTACTACATGTTCACCCGTATTGTAATCCCTCGACTCCGCCAGCTTGACCAGGAAATATATCGTGGCCATGTGCGCCTCGAATATCTCGCTGTCCCTTTTCCTGACATTCATGAGTTCCTGCCTGTAATGGTCCGCAAAAAAGCCGATCACGTAGGCGATTATCACATACATGGCCACCCTGACGATCCAGTTGATGGAATCCTGCATGATGCCTTTCTCCACATCCAGCGGCATAAAAGGTCCCAGCAGCAATCCGCCTGCTGTCGCATGTATGATGCCGTGCCGTTTGCCGTTGGTGGACGCGGCGATGGTGATCGGTATATACATGAGGTTGGTGTATACTTTACTGGTACCACCTGCATAATAAACGACGAATGCTGTCGCTGCAGCCAGGATATATGAAAGCAGTAAGATTATACCGCTCCTTATACTTATCTCTTTTGAATTCAACTTTAGACTGAATTGCATTCCGGACACCTGCCAGACTGAATCCATGAATACCCGTTTCCCCTTGTTTACTGTCGGTTCATCAGTCTTATTGCATATATTTGTTATATTTTGCTTCTATTTTTATTTTACCACGTTTTTCGCCCGGTAAAAATTTTATTTGGAAACGGTCCCGTCACGCAATCTGCCAAATAAACTTTCCGGCTGTCATATCCGGCAGCCGAATCCCTTAAGGTTCTTCAGGCTCATGCCGAGGCACTCGAAGGGATCCGCCCGGCAGATGTCCTGTTCGACAGCCGCCCATTTTACACCGGTCTGCCTGCATGCGCTTATGATACCGGGCCAGTTGAGATTTCCCTCGCCGACCTCGGCCATCGCCTGCCTGCCCTGGTACATCACCATGTCTTTGAAGTGGACGACGTCCGTCCGGCCTTCCAGCTTCCTTATCCATTCGATGGGATCGGCGCCTCCGGCCTGTACCCAGTATGTGTCTATCTCAAACCCGAAACATTCCGGGTCCGTTTCATCCAGCAGGATCTCCATCACCGTCATCCCGCCGAACTTGTGGAACTCGAAATCGTGGTTGTGGTAGATGAAGTACAGGCCGTTTTCCTTCAGAACCTTCCCGAACCCGTTCGCTATCGCTGCGAACTCAGAGCAGCCTTCCCTGCTGCCGCGGAAACGTTCCGGCATGGCGCCAAGGCCTGCATACCTGCAGTTCCACATTTTGTGGAGTTCGATCATCCAGTCCATCTCACGTTCCAACTGATCGAAACCGACATGTGTGGCACAGATGACCAGCCCCTGCTCTTCGGCGGCCTTTTTCACCAGTTCGGCCTTTCCCCTGTCGATGTAGCCTATCCCGGACACCTGCACCGCATTATACCCGATCTCTTTTATTTTCCTGAACGTCTCCTCTATGCCCGCGGGAGTCTGCATGGTCTCCCTGACCGTGTACAACTGTGCCGCGATCCTTAATTCATCCATCGTCATTCCTCCTGTCTGTTTTCAACGTTTGCCCGGTTGCGTGCCGCGTTCGATCATGTCATCCCGCCTGGTCTGATCCTGCGGTCCGAATAGCTTATTCTCACGGCCTTCGTGGCTCACTCATTCGATCCTCCGTGATCGCTCTTAAGACCAGGTCCTCAGCAGTCCGCACCGTCATTTGAGACCCCTGAAAAAGTATTCACGGCCGTTTGCAGACGATTCGTATATGCCCATGGCCATTTCAACGGATACGTACGCATCAGGAACGCTTATATAATCCGCCTTATCCTGCAGGATGCATTCGTAGAAATGCCTGATCAGCTTCTCATGGCTAAGCCCCCAGTAGGCTTTCTCGCCTGAAGCAAGCTGGTCGCGTGCAAGGAGTTCCCTTTTGTCGTCCCTGGCCAGGTACAGTTCCCCGTCCCATATGGTCAGCGACCCTTTTTCGCAGTGGATCTCTATCACGACGGGAGAATTGTCCGTGTGGCAGACCGTTGCGTAAAATATTCCCCTGGCTCCGTTTTTGAACCAGATTGTGGCCTCTGCTGTGTCTTCAACTTCGATAACGCTCCTGAAACACCTGTTGTCTGCGTGGCCCATTATCCGTTCCGCTTCCCCGCAGAACCACTGCATCAGGTCCAGCGTGTGGAGGGCCTGGGTGATGAGGACGCCTCCCCCCGCCCTTTCCCTGTCGCCTCTCCAGCCGCTTTTGGTGTAGTATGATCCATCCCTGTACCAAGTGACGATCCCCTTTATTCCCTTTATCCTCCCGAGCATCCCGGAATCGATCACTTCCCTGGCCTTTACGGATGTCTGGTTGAAGCGGTTCTGGAAACATACGGCCAGGTGTTTTCCGCAAGTCCTGGCTGTTTCCACCATTTCTGCAGCATCCGCGGCATCGATGGCAACGGGCTTTTCAGTCAGAACGTGTTTGCCGGCTCTCAACGCATCGATGGCCATGGAGGCGTGCAGATGATGGGGCGTACAGATATGGACGGCCTGTATCGCCGGATTTTTCAGCAACTCCCTGTAATCAGTGAAGAAATCGCAGCCGTACCGGGCAGCCGCTTCTTTCACAGCATCCTCTCTTATGTCGGCTACTGCGGCGAGTTTTGCGATCTCTAATTTTTCAACGGCATCGGCGTGGACCCCAAAAACGGCTCCGCATCCGATAATGCCGACTCCCAGTTTATCCATGTGTTTTCACTTCCGTCCACTGAATCAGTTTTTATCGCTTCTGATCTCTCGGGTTCATTTCTGTCTGCCTGGATCGTATCGGACCGCACCAGGCTCCAGCCGTATCATGCTGCCGGGCCCGCTTCGTTCTGCCGCAGGGCGGGGCCACTTACAGTCAATAGGTCCTGCTGACGTCCAGCGTCACATTTTTTGCATCTTTTTTGAATGTGGACGTCCTGATCCTCTCCTGTAGCTTTTCGTAAAACAGGTCTCCATCTATGGGCAGTTCCACCCAGCCGTCGGTCCATGCCGACAAATGCATGGCATTGGAGATCGTCAGCCCAAGGATCCCTTCTTCTCCGGGAGCCAGCAGCGGCGTCCCCCTGGCGATGGCATCCACCCAGTTGTTCATGATGCCCACGTGGTCTGTCTGCTGCCCATGCACCGGGATCTCGCACTTCCAGCATTCCGGCTCCCCGAAACCGCCCCTGTATTCCCTGTTGAACTGCCTTTCCGGCACACGGAGCCTGTAGAATATGATTTTCCCGTCCTCAACCACGATCTTTCCCCGGTCTCCGGTTATCTCGAGGCGGTTTGTACCGGGCGTGTCGCATGTGGACGTGATGAATACCCCGGTAGCGCCGTTCTCATATTCCACGTATGCCGTGACATCATCTTCCACTTCTATGTCATGCATCTTGCCAAAGCCCATGAATGCCCTGACGCGGACAGGCATGCCGCATATCCACTGCCACAGGTCCAGCTGGTGAGGCGCCTGGTTAAGGAGGACACCTCCGCCTTCCCCGCTCCAGGTGGCTCTCCATCCGCCGCTGTCGTAGTAACTCTGGGAACGGTACCACGACGTGATGATCCAGTTCGTCCTGCGGATCTCCCCGAGTTCCCCGCTCTTCACCAGTTCCCTCGCTTTCTGGTAGAGCGGATTGGTCCTCTGGTTGTACATGATACCGAAGACTTTGCCGCTTCCGGCTGCCGCCTCGTTCATCTCCCTTACCTGTTTCGTGTAGACACCGGCCGGTTTTTCTACCAATACATGCAGGCCGTTTTCAAACGCCCGGATCGCGAGAGGCGGATGGTCGTAATGAGGAGTACAGACCATGACGGCGTCGGCGGCTTTTGCCCGGAAGAATCCCTCCGGGTCGGCGAACCTTTGCACCTCGTCTCCCAGCGTTTTTTCAGCCCATTCCAGCCTTCCAGGCCGCAGGTCGCATACTGCCGTCAGCACGGCGTCCGGCACTTTCCCCGCGGCCAGGTTCATCGCATGGGCGCTTCCCATGTTCCCTATACCGATTATCCCAATGCGAACTTTATCCATTGTTTCGCCTCCCTGTTTCTGATCGCGTCAAAACCTGATGTCAGTACATCTGCAAAAGCTCCTCCTGCAAGAATCCGAGCACTTGCGTGCTTCGATACTGATATGCATGTTCCCGGTTATCCTGAAGCCTCATCCGTGATTTCCCTGATCAGTTTCTTCAGTGCATAAGCTGCGATGGCGAATTTCTCGGGGCCTGAATCCTCTGCGCTTGCCTCGACCTTCCTGTTTTCAAGCTCCGCAAACCCGACGAAGTTCCACAGGTGCGGCTCTATTGAAAGGAACCCTTCAAATCCCCTTTTATAAAGGCTCTCCAGTATCTCCTTCACCTTTCCGTCTCCCTGCCCGGCGGGAACGACATGATGATCGCTGTATACAGCATCCTTGATATGCAGGTAGACGATATGGTCCTTAAGCAGTTCATACGCCCCGGGATAAGTCTCCACATCACATTGGACGAAGTTGGCAGGATCGAATATGAGTTTCAGGTTGTCACTGCCCATTTCTTCTGCCAGGTCGAGGCACCGCCCGGGAGTGTCGCCGTAGATGCCCTTTTCATTTTCATGCAGCAGCGTGATGCCTGTCCCTTCCGCCGCCTCCTGGAACCGCTTCCACCGTTCCATGACTTCTCCCCGGTATGCTTCAGGCTTTTCTCCCTCGGGGATATAAAAACTGAACATGCGTATGTACCGCGTCTCCAAAATTTTTGCAATCTCGAGGGTATGCCTGAACAGTTCCATGTGCGGTCCGAAATCATCTGTGATCAATATCTTGCCTATCGGCGAACCGACTGCGGATATCCTGAATCCCCTTTTGTCAAGCTGTTTCTTGATTTCCCTTACTTCATCGAGGGAATGCTGCGTGATGTTTTTGCCGTTCACTCCCCGCATCTCGATATAACTGATGTCGTGCTGTTCCAGGACATCCATCTGCACGTCGAGCCTCGAGTCGATCTCATCTGCAAATGCCGACAAAATAAACCTGCTCATCCTGCTCACCCCATCCGTGTATTTTTACTGAAAATACTGTTGTTGTCATGGAAAACTCTTTTTCGTCACAGGAAACTCCATTCTTATTATAGAAAATACTGCAGTTCATCTCTTTGACTTTGTTGCTTCAAACATTGCAAATATTGCTGTATAATGAATTAGCAGAGATGCAAAATGCTGGCCCGATCCCGGATGCGCCAAGCTGTCCCTGTGCCATGGCACAGTTCTCCCGTGCTGCCGTCCCGGAGCCTGTGTCCGGTGTGCCTACGAAGCCCGGAGCCTGTGTCCAGCTGCCGCCGGATCCCGGAAGTGCCGCCTTAACGGATCGGACCGGAGGAGCGTTGTTTTATGGATCCTCATGTGTTTCAGTATTCATTTGAAGACCAGTTCGACATCTCTCATACAGCCGATCCGCAGGCCCCGGCGGAGTACCCGGTGCACATCCACGACAGGTACGAGATATATTATTTCCTCTCGGGAGATGTGACATATTTCATAGAGGGGCAGAGCTATCCCCTCGGCAAGCATGACCTCCTCGTCATCAACACCGGAGAGCTCCACAAGCCTGTTTTCAACTCCTCCAGGCCCTATGAGCGGATCACGATCCACTTCCGGCCGGAATACATATCTTCATACCAGCAGAAGGACTGCAACCTGCTCTATTGTTTTGAACGGCGCAAACTGGGTCACCACAACCGGATCGACGGTACTGACATCGTTGCGAACCAGGTCAGCCAGTACTTCGACGGTATAAGGAAATACGCCGTTGACAGGATCCGCGGGAGCGACCTGATGATAAAAACCTATTTCCTGCAGATGCTGGTGGCTCTCAACCGGATCTTTGCAGAAAAGAGGACCGCCCCGGGAAACACCATGGCTTATGACGTGAAAATAGTGGAGATCCTCGACTACATCAACAACCACCTGCACGAGCAGATCACGCTGGACTCGCTGGAAGAGAAGTTCTATGTCAGTAAGTACTACCTGTGCCACCTGTTCAGGAAAAATACCGGGGTCACAGTGGGAGAATACATCGCCTATAAGAGGATACTGAAAGCAAAGGAACTGCTGATCAGGGGCACCCCGGTGCTGGAGACATGCCACGCCGTGGGTTTCAGGGACTATTCAAACTTCTATAAAACATTCAGGCGGCTGGAAGGGGTCTCGCCGCGGGAGTATAAGCAGTGAGCATTATTTAGAGCTCAACATCGGAATCGATTTGCATCTAAAACTGCAGATCAGTTTCCCTGACTATTTTGATCGGAAACCCTTTTGATTGAAGTTCCAGGGCTTTCATCACTTTAGTGCCGTAATTGCCGGCACACCAGGCATCGCTCCCTTTATTGCCCACGATAACATAATCAGTTTTCCTCGTTACACCGCTGACCGGTATGCCACCCCTTTTCACAAGCACCGCCTGCACTTCCGACCTTTCTCCGAAATCAAACTCACCTGTAAGGCAGAACGTTTTCCCATTAATGTCGATATCTCCGCAAGCACATGCCTTCGATACCGGGTCAGTGACCTGTTCGAACAAGCAAAGCATGCTTTCACGTTCTTCATTTTCAAGGATTCCATCTGCCAAAGCCTTGCTGACGATTTCAAAAATTTTGTCAAAAGGGAAGTTACCTTTCAGTGATGCATTTTCATCGAGCCATCCCTGCAGGGCCAGTGTTTCTTCGTCGCTTAAAACACCATCGGCAACTATTTCGCTTAAAATACTTTTGAGTTCAATCAACCGTTTTGAATGATAACTGAGCTCTGTCCTAAATCTTTTTTTCGTAGACCGGTAAAAAGATACATTGGTAAAGTCGTAACATCGGATGAAACGATCTACGTCCAAACCGCATTTTATGTAAAACAGGAGCAATTCTGCACATGCCCGGCTGTCACTGCCGGCATTGTGATGATCCAGGCTGACATCCAGGTACCTGCAGATAGTATCAAGTTTATGGTTTGGGAGCTCCGGCAGACATACGCGGCCCATACTGCATGTGCATGCATAATAGGCATAGGGGTGCCAGCTGATTTTATAATGGCAGAGGCATTTTGCCAAAACTCCCATATCAAACTGCGCATTATGGGCAACCAGGAGACCGCTGCTCATGACGGGCTCGATAGTGTTCCAGATTTCGGGGAAAGTGGGCTTGTCCGCAACCATTTCCGGTGTTATGCGAGTCAGCGCTATGTTGAAATCATCAAATCCGGTCTCAGGATCGACCAGCGAGTAAAACTCGTAAGCAATTTTCCCATTTTCAACTACAGTAATACCGATCGCACTTATACGATCATTAGCCAGGTTAGGCGTTTCTACGTCAATCACGATAAACCTGTTTTGCATATCGGCACCTCCGGCACTTTGCGGTCCGTCAGCGACAGGTCCCGGCAATGACGTTGGATCAAGGTCGTATCAGGCCGCCCATACTTGGCGAATTTTCGCGCAAATTCGCCTGCATTCATATTTTATCATAAAAAAAGCGCAGGCGTTTTTTTATACATTCCTTCGCGATCATGGTTTTTAGCTTTTGCTTTCTGTTTTATTCCGTTATTGTATATGTAATCCAATTGGACAATGACCTCTCCCGTGACGTTAGCGGGGCAGAGTCATCCGTCCAAGGCTGCCAGTAAAAATTTATTTTATACTAAAGAATGCTAGCCGCTGATCTTATCGGGGTATTTAACTATGTGAGCTCACTTGATCAACACAAGCGTCAAAGCCACTCCCTGCCCAGGTCTTTCCGGTATCCGGGGCTTTCCGTCCTATGATTTTTTGACAGGCACCCAGATCTCCACGATCGATCCGGCGTCATCATTGCCCGTATAGCGCTCGTCATAGAACTCCACCACGTAGGGGTTGCCGCCGAGCAACCTCTGCGACCAGCCCTTGTCATTATTCGCAAGCCACTCATCCATTGCGCTGTTTTCGCTGCCATAACCCCTGGCAGGATATACGTCGAACGAGGCATAATGCGAAGCAGGCAATACCATTACTGACAATCTTCCATCGACGTTGGCGTCCGATACCGCGACACCTACGTGGACCGGGGATATGTAAAACATCTCCGCATGCCGCTCAATGTGATATCTTCGGCAAGATGGCTGTCGATGTATTTCATTGCCCGGGCTACCCTTTCAAAACTGCTCATCCGCATTTCCCTTTCCGTTGGAATACATCCGTTTGATTGCATTTTATCAGAGAAAGCATGGAATCGCTTAGCAGTACTTGCTCAATTTAAAGAGTAGTTGAGATTATAACGTCATTTCCATGCGGCGTTTCCTCCATAAGCGCTCATGGTCCCTGTGGGGAACGATTCTGTCTGAAAGGCTGCACGGGTTTGTGACGCCTTCTTCGACGCACCAATTTACACAGATCCCATAAACGAACACGAGCCAGACGAAAGATTTATGTTCGTCTGGCTCTCTTCTGGTGGAGGCGAACCGTACCGGGAAAAGGTCACAATTTCAATTATATCATATCGACATAGACTAAAAACGATTTAATCTCTTTTGTTGTTGCCTAACAAATTTTGTTATAAAATGAAATCAAAAAGGAGCGATGCCCCATGCGTAAAAAGAGCAACATCGAAAAACACAATGATGCTCTGCTCTTTTGGAACACATTAGGACCTATCATATACCGAATTGTAGGCATCATCATTGTCGGTGGCCTGTTGGCAACATTTTTTATTGTTAGAGGTGCTATTAACCGCCGCAATGAGCAGGTAGCTATAGCACAGCAACAAGAGCTCACCGCAAAGCGTCAGGAGATCGTCGATCAATACATCGCTAATAACCCCAAAACATTTGGCACCGTCACGAAGCAATGGAACAGCGGCAGCCTGTTTTTCGTGGAAAGCGATTATGGAGAGTTTACCATCGCTTTTGAGGATCTGACCATTACAAAGGTCCTATGGAAAAGCAAGGCTGGCAAAGTTGAGGCATTATATGAAAAATAAATCTTATCGCATCGAAACCATTGAAAAATGCACTCGCTTTCTTGATGCTTGTCGTGAGCGTGGATACCATGTATGGCAAATGCAGTATCAGTGGTTCATGCCCGAAGGGTTTCACGCCTGGTTTCACAAGCCAGGGAACCCAGAAGAAATCGAGATCATCACCCACAGCAAGCATGTCCAAGAAGCAATCGTGAATTTCAATCAACCCTGGTAAGCAAAAAGCCGCCGATGCCGGCGGCCTGCTATGGAGGAATGAGAACTATTATGAAGTCTTCAAAAATACGGAAAAAAGGATCAGTAATAGTCTTAACTATTTCCCAATTTCCCATATAAATAAAGCCCCCGGGATCACCGAGGGCTGTTGTATACTTTCATAATCAATTCGGGAAGATACTTGAATATCTCAAGCGGCCCGAGATCGCCATCAGCTTTTGCCGCACTTACGGCCACGTCTATGGCCTCTATCCACTTGTTAGGGCTATCCGTGGCAAGGTTGAGTATATCTTTCCATTTTATTTGATCTGAGCATAAAAATCGCCCCCCCTGCCACTAGAGGCAGAAGGGCTCTATATGAAAGGGGGTCATATGGGTAGTATACGTTAACACTTTGTCTTTATTGTATAACAACCTTTGGTTGTTGTCAATAGTTCTTACGAAATTTTGTGGTAAATTATTCAACATGACAACATAATGTTGTATGATGATATTAGCCAAGCTGATCTAAGGGTGTTAATGATGTTAGGTAAGAGGATTAAACAATTAAGAGAAGAGAAAGACCTTTCTCAGCAAAAGTTGGCTGATATATTAGGCGTTTCTCAGCAAGCTGTTGCGAAATGGGAAAGCAGCAAATCAGAACCTGATTCTGCGATGCTCATGCGCATATCTAATTTATTTAATATAAGCATGGATTACCTATTTGGAAAAACAAATATTAGAAATTATAATGACATCGAGACCATCGCCGCTCACCATGATGGCGACGAATGGACCGAGGAAGAGTTGGAAGAAATAGAAAGGTTTAAGGAGTTTGTCCGGATGAAACGGCAGCAAAAAGACAAGAAATAGAGAAACTTGGTGGAATTTTATGTACGAAAGGTTGTTGTCAGAAGCAGAAGATAACGATCTTGAAGTAATATGCCAGCCGCTCAAAGGGAAAATCAAAGGCCTTTACTGCGATAAAGTTATCGTAATAAACAGCAATCTACCCACCACAGCCGAAAAAACATGCGTATTAGCGGAAGAACTTGGTCATTATTACACATCATGCGGCAATATCATTGATACCACTGACACAAGCAATAGAAAGCAAGAAGTAAAAGCCAGGCGCTGGGCTGCGAAGCGGTTAGTGCCGCTCAAAAGCATCATTTCAGCATTTAAGGCTAGCTGCAGTAATATGTACGAGGTTGCTGAATACATCGGAGTGACTGAAGAATTTTTGCGCCAAGCCTTTGAGACATATAGCCAGATTTATGGCAATTACAAGGAATACGGCCGGTATGTGATCTATTTCGATCCACCCGGTGTATTTGAATGGAGGAAAAATGGATGAAAAGAATAGTCAGCGCAGTACTTATTCTTGCGGTTGCGCTCTTGGCTGGTTGCGTAGAAGTCGTAGAGCCCGAAAAAGTCGAGAAAACAGACGGCACTCCAGTTGAATCGCAGCAGAGCGACGATAAGGAGGCACAAGACCAGAATCAGACACAAGAGCAAGAACAAGAGAAGCCAAAAGTCGAGACATTCAAGATCGGCGATTCGGTTAAGGCCGGTAACCTGATTTTCACAGTCAACTCCACCCGGACAGATGAAGGCAACGAGTTCATCAAGCCTGGTGAGGGCAAGACATACTATATTGTGGATGTGACTGTTGAGAATACCGGCGATGAATCGGAAGTCGTCAGTTCGCTGATGATGTTCAAGTTATTAGATGCAGACGGCTACAATTACAGCGTCACATTTGGCCCCGAAACAAAAGGGTCGGTTGACGGTGAGATATCGCCAGGCAGGAAGATACGCGGGGAATTGGTATTTGAAATACCGGAAGAAGCTACAGGGCTGGAACTCCAAATTGACCCCACAGTTTTTGGCAGCGGACAAATAATAGTTAACCTTGATAAATAAATTTAATGGGAGGTTTTATTATGAAAAAAGCAGGCGGAATTATAGCTCTCATTGCCGGCATCTTTGGAGTTATTGCTGCAATAGTTACTTTGTTTGTCGGCGGCGTAGGAGCAGCTTTCGGAGGAGAAGGCGCTGACACTGTTATCGGCCTTGGTTGGGGAGGTATAGCGTTTTCTTTTCTTACAATTACTCTCGGCGCAATATCTATTGGAGCAAAAGGGAAAGTGCCAGGTATTCTACTAATAATATGCGCCATAGCAGGCGCTATACTCGGCGGAACATTTGTTGCAATATTCATGGTGCTTGCGCTAATTGGTGGAATACTGACCGTTATTGGAAATAAAAAAGAAAAGGAAACAACCCAGGCATCTTCATGATCATTTCATTGATCTGCTGAAAATAAAGAAGAGTAACTCTTCTTTATTTTTTAACAACAATAGTGAACACTTGTTCTGTATAAGGGAGGACGTTGATGATCAGAGCTGCAGCATATGCACGATACAGCAGCGACAACCAACGCGAGGAATCGATCGACGCTCAGCTTCGCGCTATCCGTGAATACTGTGATAGAAATGGGATCCGCCTTGTCAAGATATATACTGATGAAGCCCGGAGCGCAATTACGGACGACAGGCCAGGCTTCCTCAAGATGATAGAGGACAGCTCATTGGGCCTGTTTTCTGCTGTCATCGTCCACAAACTTGACCGGTTTAGCCGGGACCGGTACGATTCGGCGTTTTATAAGCGGCAGTTGAAAAAGAACGGTGTCCGGTTGATATCCGTTCTCGAACCCCTCGACGACAGCCCGGAAAGTGTCATCTTGGAATCAGTCCTCGAAGGTATGGCTGAATACTACAGCCGGAACCTGGCCCGGGAAGTCATGAAGGGCATGAAGGAAACGGCTCTGCAATGCAAACATACCGGCGGGAAACCACCATTAGGGTATGATGTTGCTCCTGATGGGACGTATGTAATCAATGAGCAAGAAGCCAAAGCCGTAAGAATGATCTTTGAAATGTATGCCGCCGGAAAAGGTTATGGCGAAATAGTGGATAAACTGAACAATAAAGGGTATAGAACACAGACAGGCCGGCCATTCGCAAAAAATAGCCTGCACGACATATTGCGGAACGAAAAATACCGGGGAATATACACTTTCAACCGTTCCGAAAGAAAAACAGACGGGAAACGTAATCATCATAAAAGCAAAAATCCAGATGAGATCATCAAGATAGAGGGCGGTATGCCCAGGATCATATCCGACGAAATATGGGAGAAAGTGCGGGCGAGAATGGAGAAAAATAAAAGAGGCCCAGCTGCTAATAAAGCAAAAGAAATATACCTTTTGTCTGGTCTCATTTTCTGCGGCAAATGCGGCGGCGCAATGGTTGGTAACCGGCGATACTCCGGCAGAAATAAATCCCTTTACATAACCTATGAATGTTCAACCCGTAAAAGGAAAAAGACATGTGACGGGAAAGACATCGGAAAGGACTTTGTAGAAAACACAGTAATAAATTACCTCGAGAGAAACGTATTTTCACTTGAAGCTATTGAAAAACTGGTGGCAAAGATTTCGGAATATGCGGCATCTCAAAGTGCTGAAATTAATCGGGATATAAAACTATTCACGGACCAACTTGCCGGTTTACAAACCGAAATAAACAATATAGTGGAAGCTATTGCTGCCGGTATGTTCCATCCTTCCATGAAGGCAAAAATGAATTGAAGCCAGGAAGGCCAGCCTGACGCAAAAACTGGAGGAGGCAAAGCTCCAGGCTGAAACCTACACCCCCACCCCGGAAATGATCCGGCGCTATCTCGAAAAAGATTCAGATATAAAAAACAAAAGCCTGGAAGAGCAAAAGCGCATCATCCAGACTTATGTGAGCAAGGTAATCGTACATGAAAATAAAATCGACATATATGCAATTGTGGATTTAAATGGTGGAGGCGAGGGGAGTCGAACCCCTGTCCGAAACCGTATCCACCAGTGTTTC
>ERZ773359.1472-NODE-1472-length-32363-cov-5.895165_pt1 | contig 32363 bp, 31 predicted proteins | sample MGYA00374955_ERZ773359 | MGnify/ENA primary metagenome ERZ773359 (study PRJEB29098, sample SAMN04486028) | biogas fermenter metagenome | study: EMG produced TPA metagenomics assembly of the Biogas fermentation microbial communities from Germany - Plant 4 DNA1...
TTTCGGTGCTTCAATCATACCTTCAAAAAATCCAATGCACGGAAAAAAGAGCAGTATTCATATAGCCAATGGAAATGCCATATTCAAAGGACTTCCTCCGGTAATACAGGGGGCAAGATATAATTCCCGCCAGGTGGCCAGAACATCACTTCCGGATACACTTCTGATAATTGCAGAGGACGGGAACGAGGAAGTAATGGGAATAAAACACAGGGACTATGAGATATATGGTCTTCAATTCCATCCTGAATCCATTTTAACTCCCCGGGGAAGTGTCATAATAAATAATTTCCTGCAAACAGGAGGTGCGAAATTATGATAAGGGATGCAATACATAAATTGCTTAACAGGGAGAATTTGTCTTTTGAAATGACTAAATCAGTCATGGAAGAGATTATGAACGGAAAAGCCACCAATGCACAAATAGCAGCATTCATCACTGCTATGAGGATGAAAGGCGAAACTATAGATGAGATTACAGCCTGTGCCATGATTATGCGAAAATACGGTACCAAACTCAGCCACGACGATATGGATGTATTGGATATTGTCGGTACAGGAGGAGATCAGGCTCATACATTCAATATATCCACCGTTTCCTCTTTTGTAATTTCAGCTGCAGGCGTACCAGTGGCAAAGCACGGCAACAGAAGCGTGTCCAGTAAATGCGGAAGTGCTGATGTACTGGAGGCATTGGGGGTCAAAATTGATATTCCTGTTTCAAAAAGTGAAAAAATATTGAAAGAGTTAGGTATCTGTTTTATGTTTGCACCCCGCTATCACTCCTCCATGAAATATGCAGCACCTGTCAGAAAAGAGCTTGGTGTCCGCACAATTTTTAACATACTGGGACCTCTTGCCAGCCCTGCCAATGCAAATTATCAGCTTTTGGGCGTTTATGACGAAAACCTGGTGGAGCCACTTGCGAGGGTACTGTCAAACCTTGGAATAAAAAAAGCCATGGTAGTCCACGGGCATGACGGTTTGGACGAAATTTCACTGACAACCTCAAGTACTGTTTGTGAAGTAAACAACGGGAGTATTAACAGTTTCTTTCTGGATCCGCGTCAATACGGTTTTGAATATTGCAGGCCTGACGACTTAATTGGCGGGGGACCTGAAGTAAATGCTGAAATTGCAAAAAGAATATTAAGTGGGGAAAAGGGTCCGAAAAGGGATATAGTCCTTTTAAATTCTGCAGTTTGCCTGTATATGTTTTATGACAATATCACCTTGCGGGAATGTATCAGAAAAGCTGCTGACATAATTGACAGCGGAAGAGCTCTGGATCAGCTCAATAGTTTTATAAGACTTTCCAATGAGGAAGATAAGTAAAATAGGCGCCAGATTAATTAAGGTCGGTGGTAGGTATGATACTTGATACTATAGCCAGCTCAACAAAAAAACGTGTGGAAAAGTCTAAAAGGAAAGCACCGCTATATGATTTAATCTCGCAGATTTACTGCAATGGCGGTATACAAAGATTTAACGTGCGGGAAAATTTTGCATTTGAAAATGTACTAAAAGGTGAAGGGATCTCATTTATATGCGAGGTGAAGAAGGCATCGCCTTCCAAAGGCATAATATCGGAGGGTTTTCCTTATCAGAATATTGCAAAGGAATATGAAGAAGCAGGAGCATCAGCCATATCAGTACTTACAGAACCTGACTATTTCAAGGGAATGGATTTTCATCTCGGGGAAATCAGCGGTACTGTAAATATACCTGTCCTCAGGAAAGATTTTATTGTAGACGAGTATCAGATTTATGAATCCAAGATATTAGGTGCTGATGCGGTGCTTTTAATATGCCGGCTCCTGAGCACAGATATGCTTAAAAAATATATTGGGATTTGTGATGAACTTGGTCTTTCTGCCCTTGTGGAAGCTCATACAAAAGAGGAGGTCATTTCTGCCGTCAAAGCCGGGGCAAGAGTTATTGGTGTAAATAACCGGGATCTCGGAACTTTTAAAGTTGATATCCAAAACTGCATAAGACTCAGGAATTATGTTCCGGAAGGCATTGTATATGTTGCAGAAAGCGGTATCCGGACCCGGGAAGATATTTCAATGCTGGAAAAAGCAGGAGTTGATGCTGTTTTAATTGGAGAAGCACTGATGAGAAGTTCTGATAAAAAAGCCATGCTGTCCTGTCTTAAGGGAAGTAATTGAATAAATTTTATTAATTCGTAAGGAGGGGCAGACATGACAAAAATAAAAATCTGCGGTTTAACGAGAATACAGGATATAGAAGCTGTTAATAAGGCTCTTCCGGACTTTATAGGTTTTGTCTTTGCAAGCAGTAGAAGGCAAATTGATGAGAACAAGGCAAAAATTCTGAAAGACTTTTTAAATCCTTCAATACAAACGGTCGGTGTTTTTGTAAATGAAGAGCCGGAAAAGATCATCAGGATTTGCAAAAACAGAATTATTGATTTAATTCAGCTCCATGGTAATGAAAATGAGACTTATGTATATGAACTTAGAAAATATGTACCCAATAAAATTATAAAGGCGGTCAGGGTAAAGAGTCACCAGGATATAGAAAATGCTTTGAATTTTCCCTGCGACTATTTGCTGTTGGATGCATACCATGAGGAAAAATACGGAGGCATTGGCAGAACTTTTAACTGGTCTTTTATAACCGGTATAAGCAGATCCTTTTTCCTTGCAGGGGGGATTAATTCATCCAATGTACACAGAGCCATCAGATGTCACAAGCCTTATTGTATTGATGTAAGTAGCGGGGCAGAAACAAATGGATATAAAGACCCTGAGAAAATAATGGAGATTGTGGCTATGGTACGGCAGGCAGATTTGCTGTAAAGGTTGATATCTCAATCTGTATACCAGTAAAAACGTTATTTTGCTATATTTCTTAAGAATTTTATTACATGAAACGAAAGAAGGGAGATAAATATGAGAAAAGGCAGGTTTGGAAACTATGGCGGTCAATACATTCCCGAAACTTTAATGAATGCTGTCATCGAGCTTGAGGAAGCATATAACCGTTTGAGTAAAGACCCAAAGTTCATTGCTGAACTTGATGATCTGCTCAAAAACTATGCAGGCAGACCTTCACCTTTATATTTCGCTGAGAAAATAACCAAAGATCTGGGCGGAGCTAAAATCTATCTTAAAAGGGAGGATCTGAATCATACTGGCTCACATAAAATTAACAATGTTCTTGGGCAGGTACTCCTTGCAAAATATATGGGAAAAACCCGTATAATCGCTGAGACCGGAGCCGGACAGCATGGTGTTGCTACTGCCACTGCTGCAACGCTCATGGGTATGGAATGTGAAATATTTATGGGGAAGGAAGATACAGACCGGCAGGCACTTAATGTTTTTCGCATGAAACTGCTTGGTGCCAAGGTAAATGTAGTGAAAAGCGGTACTCAGACATTGAAGGATGCGGTAAATGAAACATTGCGTGAATGGACAAGACGTGTAAATGATACTCACTATGTAATAGGTTCAGTTGTGGGGCCCCACCCTTTTCCTACCATAGTCCGGGATTTTCAAAGTATAATTGGCCGTGAAGTTAAGAAGCAGATACTTGAGAAAGAAGGCAGATTACCGGATGTACTGGTGGCCTGTGTTGGCGGGGGCAGCAATGCCATAGGCCTGTTCCATGATTTTATTGATGACAGGGATGTTCAGCTTATCGGATGTGAAGCAGCAGGTCTTGGAATTGACACAGATAAGAATGCGGCCTCAATCGCTCTTGGAAAGGTTGGAATTTTCCATGGCATGAAATCATTTTTCTGTCAGGATGAATACGGACAGATTTCTCCTGTATATTCCATTTCAGCAGGTCTCGATTACCCGGGAATAGGCCCTGAACACGCTTACCTGCACGAAACCGGCAGGGCAGAGTATGTTCCGGTTACTGACCAGCAAGCAGTGGAAGCCTTTGAATATTTATCCCGTACTGAAGGTATTATTCCGGCGATTGAAAGTGCCCATGCCGTTGCCTATGCCATGAAACTTGCACCTTTATTGACTAAGGACAAAATCATAGTTGCTGGTCTTTCAGGCAGAGGGGATAAAGATGTGGCTTCAATTGCAAGATACAAGGGGGTTGAAATTTATGAATAAACTCAAACAGGTGTTTAACAAAAAAGCCTTTATTCCTTATATAACTGCAGGCGATCCTTCTCTGGATATAACTGAACAATTGATAATCGAAATGTCAGAGGCAGGCGCCGACCTGATAGAGCTGGGAATACCTTTTTCTGACCCCGTTGCCGAAGGACAGGTAATTCAGGATGCAAATATACGGGCTTTATCTGGTGGAGTGACAACAGACAAAATATTTGACATGCTGAAAAATGTAAGAAAAACCTGTAATGTTCCAATCGCATTTATGACATATGCTAACCCCATATTTGCCTATAATGCTGAGAAATTTGTAGAAAAATGCAAGGAAGCCGAAGTGGATGCCTTAATTGTCCCTGATCTTCCATTTGAGGAGAAGCAGGAACTCATGCCCTTCTGCAGAAAATATGGCATTTTCCTGATTTCAATGGTTTCACCAACCTCGGACAAGCGAATACAGATGATCGCCAGGGAAGCAGAAGGGTTTATATACTGTGTTTCATCCATGGGTGTGACAGGCATAAGAGAGAATATCGGTGATGATGTCAGAAAAATGGTGAAACTTATTAAAGAGGTCAAGGATATTCCCTGTGCTGTAGGTTTTGGCATTAATACTTCTGAACAGGCAAAGAACATGTCTGAATATGCAGACGGAATAATTGTAGGAAGCAGGATTGTAAAGATTATCGGGGAATATGGGCAAAATTGTGTTCCTCATGTGGCTGAATATGTGCGTATGATGAAAAAGGCTATTACAGATATCCTATGAAAAATATCCTAAGGAGGACCTGTTTATATAAAACAGACATTCCTGTTAAAAGATATTGTTAACAGTTGGTGAAACATGTTATATTATAGGTAAAAATATACAGCACATACATTATAACTCTGATCGCACATATTTTTGGAGGAGAAATATGTCAGGAGAGATAAGGAGTATCCATAAAGGTCATAGGGAAAGAGTCAGGCAAAGATATCTTGAAGAAGGTCTTGACGGGTTTAAGGATCATGAAATTCTTGAACTTCTCCTTTTTTACTGCATTCCCATGAGGGATACAAATACTCTGGCACACCGTGTTTTAAAAGAATTCGGAACTCTTCATGATCTTTTTGAAGCTCATCCCAAGGATATACAAAACAGATGTGGTGTTTCACTGAATACGGCAGTGCTCTTATCACTGGTAGCACCACTGTCAAGAAGATATATGAAGGTCAGGTGGGGCGACAGGCCAAAACTGAATTCTTCTTCAAAGGCGGGCAGCTATGCTGTTTCGCTATTTGCTGGAAGAGTTTATGAGTGCTTCTTCGTTATTTCTTTGGATGCTCATAAAAATGTGAATCATGCTTCCCTTGTACATGAAGGCACATTAAATGAAGCACCGGTTTACCCGAGAATTATTGTAGAAACAGCTTTAAGACACAAGGCAGACAGTATAATTCTTGCACATAATCATCCCGGTGGAAGTCTCACAGCTTCTGCCGCTGATATTGAAGCTACCCGAAAAATATGCCAGGCCATGAAAACAATAGGGATTGATGTAGTAGATCATATTATAGTTGCAGGAACCAGGTATATGAGTTTTGCAGAGCAAGGCCTTATGGATACTCTGAAATTATAATGTTTTCTTCCTATATATATTCAGGACTAATTACCCATTGGTCAAAATGCACAAAAAAATAATCAGAATCCAATTTTTGAGGAATTTCAGGTTATTTTACATAATAATGTCGAAAGCTGAAAGCGGCTTCAATAAAGTCTTCAAATATTGATGGCTGAACTATTTCAGGTAATCGTTCAAATTAAGGTCAAACTTAACATATCGTTGTAATGTCATTACATGTAAGCCCAAAAGAATATTTTTTATCTATTTAAAACCCTTGTCACTAAAAGGTTTAGTCATTTTGCACAAAAAAATCACAATTTTCGAATTGACACTACATATGGTATATGATAGCATTTTTATCAACGAGATGTTGTTCTCTTATCATACAAAAGCAGGAGGCAATCCCAATGATTGAAAAGATACGAAAGAGGGATGGAACAATTCAGGAATTTACACCTGAAAAAATTGCGTCTGCTATTTACAAAGCTGCATTGGCTTGCGGGGGAAGTGATGTTGACTTAGCCCAAAAGCTTGCAGATCAGGTTGTGGCTTTGGCAAATGAAAGATACAAAAGACAAATTCCCGAGGTGGAGCAAATTCAGGATCTCGTGGAATATGTACTTATTGAAAATGGACATGCAAAAACTGCAAAAGCATATATTCTTTATCGGGAACAACGCAAGAGAACCAGAGAAGTAAATGCACTTATCAGCGCTACTATTAATATGTTCAGCGACTATTTGGGTGATAAGGACTGGAAAATACAAGAGAATGCAAACTCACAAAAGAGTATAAATGGACTTAACAATTACGTAAGAGAAATATTTACAAAAAACTACTGGCTGCATGAGATTTATCCTGAGGAAGTGAGAAATGCCCATATATCTGGAGATTGTCATATCCATGATATGGGTTTCTTTGGGCCATATTGTGCAGGTTGGGATTTAAGACAGTTGCTTTTGGAGGGTTTCGGGGGTGTCCCGGGCAAAGTGGAAAGCAGACCTGCAAAACATTTAAGAAGCTTTTTAGGGCAAATTGTGAATTCAACCTTCACTACTCAGGGTGAGACAGCCGGGGCTCAGGCCTGGTCAAGTTTTGATACATATTGTGCTCCTTTCATAAGATATGACGGCCTTAGCTATGATGAAGTCAAACAATGCTTACAGGAATTTATTTTCAATATTAATGTTCCAACAAGGGTAGGGTTTCAATGCCCCTTTTCCAATCTGACCTTTGATATAAAAGTTCCTGAGATACTCAAGGATGAACCGGTTATTATCGGCGGTAAATATACAAATGACAAATACGGTGATTTTCAGGCCGAAATGGATATGTTCAATAAAGCTTTTTGCGAGGTCATGCTGGAAGGTGACGCAAAAGGCAGGGTGTTTACTTTTCCTATTCCTACTTTAAATATTACAAAAGATTTTGACTGGGACAGTCCTGCAGTCGAAGGATTTATGAAAATAACCTGTAAATACGGCATCCCATATTTCGCCAATTACATCAACTCGGATCTGTCGCCGGAAGATGCTGTTTCCATGTGCTGCAGACTGCGCCTGGATACAAGTGAGCTGAGAAAAAGAGGTGGAGGTTTATTTGGCAGTAATCCTCTGACTGGCTCTATAGGAGTTTTTACAATTAACCTGCCCAGAATCGGGTATTTGAGCAAAACAAAAGAAGAATTTAAAGAAAGATTATACGAACTGGCAAAGGTAGGAAAAACCTCCCTGGAAATCAAAAGAAAAATTATTGAGCAACAATCGGAAAAGGGGCTTTATCCCTATTCAACCCATTATTTGAGAGGTGTAAAACAGAGGTTCGGCTACTATTGGTATAACCATTTTTCTACCATAGGAATAGTAGGAATGAACGAAGCATTGTTGAATTTTATGGGGAAAGATATAACCACAAAAGAGGGACAAGCTTTTGCCGTAGAGATTATGCATTTTCTCAGGGATATAATGGTTGAGTTCCAGAAAGAGACCGGTAATTTCTATAATCTTGAAGCAACTCCCGCAGAGGGTACATCGTACCGTCTTGCAAGAATAGATAAGGAACGTTATCCGGATATTATCACGGCAGGAACGGATGTACCATATTATACAAATTCAACTCAGCTTCCTGTTGGCTTTACTGACGATATTTTCGAATGTATGGATCTTCAGGATGAACTCCAGTCTCTTTATACAGGCGGGACAGTTCAACACCTTTATTTAGGCGAAAGCATAAATGATATAGAAGTGTGTAAAAACTTAATAAAGCGCATATTTGAGACTTATAAAATGCCTTATATTTCTATAACACCTACTTTTTCAATTTGCAATACTCATGGCTACATTAAAGGCGAACATTTTACCTGCCCTCAATGTGGAGCAGAAACAGAAGTCTGGTCCAGAGTAGTCGGCTATTTAAGACCTGTAGTCAATTTCAATTCCGGTAAAAAGGAAGAGTACAGGGAACGCAAAACCTTTGTGTTGAATGAGAAGGCCGGATAAATATAAGTATCAAAATTAAAACGAACAGGTGTAAAGATGCTGATTGCCGGATTTCAGAAAACTTCCCTTATAGATTACCCCAAAAAGATTTCGGCTGTGATTTTTACTCAGGGTTGCAATATGAATTGCGGGTATTGCCACAATCGTCATATTATCAATACTGATAAAAAGTCCAGCTGTTTCAGTGATTCGGAAGTCCTGGATTTTCTCCTGAAACGAAAATTGCTGCTTGATGGTGTAGTGATAACAGGTGGCGAGCCAACACTTCAAAAGGATCTTCTTAGTTTCATTGAAAGAATAAAATGTATGGAATATTCAACTAAGCTGGACACAAATGGGACAAATCCTGATATATTAAATGACCTGATCAGAAATGGACTTATAGATTATGTGGCTATGGATATAAAAGCTCCGCTGGATAACTATAGCAAAATATGTTGCTCCGAAGTAGATACAGGAAAAATTGAAAAAAGCATTCAAATTTTATTGCAGAGCAAAATTGAATATGAGTTCCGTACAACATATGTTCCGGATCTTACAGAAAAGGATTTAATAGAAATTTCCAAGTGTATCAGTGGAGCACGGAAATATGTAATCCAGCAATACAGACAAGTAAATAAGGCAGATGGCACATATACGGGAGTAGTTGAAAAAAGAAAAATTCATAATACAGCAATCAGCGAAATTAAGGCATATGTGTCCATGTTGAAATTTCGCGGAGAGTTTGGTATCATATAATACAAAATTATACATTTATTAACGACGGGATCCTCTCCCGTCGTTATTTATTTTAATTGAGTTTAAGGCGGGCATGAACTTGTTCAATGAAATACATTTAGATAATAATCTGACTATTGTTTACAATCGTCTCAGTCATTTAAAATCAGTTTCTTTGGGGGTTTGGATAGGTTCGGGCTCAAGAAATGAAACAGCTGACAATAACGGAATTTCACATTTTATAGAACACATGGTTTTTAAAGGCACAAAAAATCGTACGTCAAAGGATATAGCAAGTGAAATAGATAATATAGGCGGACAAATTAACGCGTTTACCAGCAAGGACTGTACCTGTTTCTATACAAGTACTCTGGATTCAGATATAGATATAGCGGTTGATGTACTTTCAGATATGCTTTTTAATTCACTTTTTGATGTCGAGCATATTGAAAAAGAAAAGTTGGTTGTTTTTGAAGAAATAAGTATGTACGAGGATGACCCGGAAGAACTGGTGAATGATCTTTTAACAGAAGGGGTATGGAGTGATGGACCTTTAGGATACCCCATATTGGGTACAAGAAAATCAGTTGCCAATATAACCCGGGAGACCATCTTTGAATACATGGCCGATCACTATATACCTGATAACTGTGTTATATCAGTAGTAGGAAATTTTGAGAAAGAGTATCTTATAGATTTGCTTCAAGGGAAATTTGGCTCGTGGAAACCTCGGAATTATTGCCGTTTTTTCCCCGAACAACCTAAATTCAAGAGCCACTATATTTACAAAGAAAAAGGTACCGAGCAGACCCACTTGTGTCTGGGGTTCAGGGGTTTTCCAATGAAAGACAGGCGCAATTATGCACTTATGATATTGAACAATATAATTGGCGGAAGTATCAGTTCAAGATTGTTTCAAAAAATCCGGGAGGAATCCGGTCTTGCCTATTCAGTTTATTCATTCCCAAGTACATTCAGGGATTGCGGAATGTTTACAATTTATGCTGCCACAAATCCTGCAAGTGCGCAGAAGGTAATTTCAGAAATATGCAGGGAGATAGAAAAATTTTTGAAACACGGCATATCGGAAGCCGAATTTATCAGAAGCAAAAATCAGTTAAAAGGAAACTATATAATAGGATTAGACAGCACTACGGCTCAGATGGTATCCATGGGCAAGTCCAAAGTTATAACCGGTGTAGTAAAAACCGCTGCCGATATTTTAAATGATATTGAGAGTGTTACACCGGATGAAATTATGGAGACTGCCAGATGGGTTTTCGATGGAAGATATATGGGAATAGCAGTCCTCGGAGGAACACCTTTGTCTGAACCCTGCCCGGATCAATACATTTAATCGGAAAATACTGTGAAAACCAGGGAACACAAAATTTTGTATTCTATGAAGTACTGTTTTAGCAGTACTTTTTTTCATGTAATTTTGTAAACCACATATCAAAGATGTCTGATACAGCCTGTTTAATAAAGATAAAGTGAAATAAAAAAGATGACACACACTCAGACAACAGATTTCATAAAATGTAATGTTGATTATTCTGGGGGAGGTTCTTTGATGGAGAGAAGGAAGTATGCCGTCATTGGTGGGGATATGCGTAATCTCTATCTTGCTGAGTTACTGAAAAAGGATTACCAGTATGTTAAAATATATGGATTTGACAGGAGCGGAAAAGCATGGGCTTCTAAAAATCCACCTATTGATTCGGTTCTTGACGGGGTACAGATTATTGTTGGAGGTATACCCTTTTTAACAGATGAAGATTATATCAATCTGCCCTGCTCTGAAGAAAAACTGAAGTTTTCAGATGTATTGGACAAAATACCGGAAAACTCTCTTTTAATTGCAGGAAGAATTACTCAGAGTACCGTTGAAAAATTGAGCAAAAAAAATGTGAAATGTATAGATATTATCAAACGGGAAGAGATGGCTGTTTTGAATGCAGTACCAACTGCAGAAGGTGCAGTGTCCATACTTTTACAGGAGCTTCCCAAGACATTAATGGACAGTACCATCCTTATTGTAGGCTATGGTAGGATTGGAAAAATTCTGTCCAGAATGCTCAGCGGTTTTGGTACTGAAGTATGGGTCGCCGCCAGAAAATATTCTGATCTCGCGTGGATAGAAGCACAGGGTTTCAAGCCTGTTCCTTTCCCCCAGATTGACAGGTATATAGGGGATATGGATGCAGTTGTAAATACAGTACCGGCTTTGGTAATCACCAGGGATATATTGAAAAAGGCAAGGACCGACTGTTATTTGTTAGACCTTGCATCTGTACCGGGTGGTATAGATTTCAAAGCGGCTAAGGCACTTAATATTAAATTCAATTGGGCTCTGGGTCTGCCGGGTAAAGTGGCGCCCCTGACTGCAGGTGACATTATACGCAAGACAATTTATAACATCATTGAAGAAGAGAGGGGTGTGTATTAGTGGATGTTAAGGGTAAAAACATTGGGTTTGCTGTAACAGGATCCTTCTGTACTATACCGAATGTTTTAAAAGAAATGGAAAGACTTGCGTTTTTGGGAGCGAATATCACACCTATAATTTCCGAAAGTGTTGCTATAACAGATACACGTTTTGGCAGGGCTGAAGATATAAAATTGAAAATCGAAATGATAACAGGCAAGTCCTGTATTGAGACTATAGTTCAGGCAGAGCCCATGGGTCCGAAGAAATACCTTGATTTGCTTGTAATAGCTCCCTGTACTGGCAATACTTTAGGAAAAATCGCAAATGGTATAACCGATACTCCTGTAACAATGGCTGCCAAGGCAAACCTCAGAAATCAGATTCCGGTGGTGATTGCCGTATCTACAAATGATGGACTGGCGGCAAATGCGAAAAATATAGGTGCATTACTAAATACGAAGAATGTTTATTTTGTGCCATTTGGTCAGGATGATCCCGAAAAGAAGCCTTCTTCGCTCGTAGCCAAATTTGAACTTATTGTACCTACTATAGAACTTGCATTTGATGGAAGACAAATACAACCTGTTCTTGCTTAACCGTTTTGAAAATATTATAATATATAAAGAAAATACAAATTGATCAGAAGAATACTGAATGTTTATAAGCATATAAAACGACATTTTCCTGCTATCTGTTTTTAGCAGGTTTTTTCTTTGCGACTCACTATTAAATGCTTAAAGTTAATGCTACAATAGTCAAAGACTTAAATACTCCGAGGGGATTTTTATGAAGGTACTGAATTTTTCAGACAAAAGTTTCTGGAAACTTATGATTACATTTGGGATACCTATAGCACTGCAAAACCTTATTTTTAACAGCTTCACTCTTGTTGACAATATACTGATAGGTGGTCTTGGCGATGCCAATATTGCTGCGGTGGGTGTTGCAAACAAATTAAGCTTTATATACGGTGTTTTTTTGTTTGGAATAAACAGCGGTTCAAATATATTCAGTGCTCAGTTCTGGGGTAAGAAAGATATTCAGGGTGTCCGGAGAGTATTGGGATTAAGCCTTATTATGGGATTGGGGATTTCTGTGCCCTTTACTTTATTGGGGGTTTTTAAATCCTCTTTTGTTGTGGATATCTTCTCCAATGATCCTGAGGTTATCAGGGAAGGTGCAGTTTATTTGAGAATCGTAGCATTGACCTTCCCGATAAGTGCTGTTACTTCGGCATTCAGTATACAGTCCAGAGGTGTGGGGCGTGCAAAAGTGCCCCTTGTTGCGAGTGCTACAGCTCTTACTCTGAATGGTGTTCTTGATTACATAATGATTTACGGAAAGCTTTGTTTTCCGGCAATGGGTGTGAAAGGGGCTGCTATTGCTACACTTATTGCAAAAATAGTTGAGTTTGCAATTATTATCGGAATTACTTATTGGAAAAAATATGAGCTGGCTGCAAAACTTAAGGATTTCAGCGGTTATAATGCTGAATTTCTTGTCCGTTTTATCAAACCTATCACACCGGTTATTTTAAATGAACTTTTCTGGGCAACAGGAGTTACATTTTACACTTATTTCTATGGAGTTTTGGGTACTGAAGCCGTGGCAACCGTTCAGATACTTGATGTTATCAATGGTATTTTCCTGTCTCTTTTCATGGGTATTGGCAATGCTTGCGGAGCCATTGTCGGCAACCTTATCGGAGCGGGGGAGGAAGATATTGCAAAAGTATATGCAAAGCGCACAGTTCTGGTTGGAGTATTCTTTGCAATATTTATGAGCGGACTTCTTCTTTCAACATACGAATTCTTTTTAGGATTCTTTAAGATAAGTCCTGCAACCTATGAAATATGTAAAAAGGCAATATTGGTCTATGCTGCATATATGATTCCCAGAGTAATAAATATGATAATTATAGTGGGGGTCTGCAGAGGTGGCGGAGACACAGTGTTTGCCGCAATTATTGATGTAGGAGCGCCCTGGTTAATTGGTATTCCCATGGCATATTTGGGGGTACGGGTGTTGGCTCTTCCGGTATATTATGTTATAGCCATGATTTATACAGAAGAGCTGGTCAAAAGTATAATATCCATTTTCAGACTCTTATCAGGGAAATGGCTTCATAACCTTGTCAAAGATTTTAAGAATCCTGAAGAAATATCCACAGAAGTTCAGGCATGCTGAAATGCATGAGATTACACTGCGTGAGAGGTAAATAATGATTTATGAAAATATCCATACAGCAAAATTTAAACACAGACCAAACCGGTTTATTGCCTGTTGTGAATTAGACGGAACTGAAGTTACTGCCCATGTCCGGAATACCGGAAGATTATCCGAGCTTCTTGTTCCCGGCGCTACAGTTTATTTACAGAAATCAGACAATCAAAAAAGAAAGACCAGATATTCACTTATAGCTGTCAAAAAAGGCAATATTCTTGTCAATATTGACAGTACGGCCCCTAATTATGTATTGTTGGAAGCTCTAAACAGCGGCACTTTACAGCTTCCGGGATTCGAAAGTTTTTCCTTAATAAAGGCCGAATATCAGTATGGTGCTTCCCGGTTTGATTTTTACCTTGAATCTGATATTAAAAAGGCTCTTATAGAGGTAAAAGGGGTTACTTTGGAAAATGACGGTACCGCTCTTTTTCCTGATGCCCCGACAGAGCGCGGTGTAAAACATGTGGAAGAACTTATTAAGGCTAAAAAAGAAGGTTTCGAGACATATCTTATCTTTATTGTACAAATGAAAGGCGTGTCAATATTTTCGCCCAATAAAAAAATGCACCCTTCTTTTGCTGAAATTGTAAAAGATGCCTTTGACAGTGGGGTTCATGTATTGTGCTACGATTGTACAGTAACCAAAGATTCCCTTACCCTTTCCGGAACAGTTCCTTTGAACCTCATAGACTAAACAGCCTGCTTTATTGTCTTGACATACCAATACAGAACCATTAAAATTAATATAACTCCAAAATTTGTACAGATTTTGGATTTTACAAAGTCATGATTTTGTAGTAAAAACTGAATAATAAAGCATATGGGAGCCGGTTGACCGGCTGAGAGGGAGTTGGTAACTCCGACCATTTTACACCTGATCTGGGTAATACCAGCGTAGGGAATGCTAAACTATAGAGTTTAAAGCTGCCTATGTTGGGCAGCTTTTTTGCAAATCCCCCCCTCATGTGTGATTCTGTAAAATGGTCTCATTTACTCCCTTAAAAAGAACGGAGGAATTAATAATGGCAAAATGTAATGTCAGTCTGCAGGTATTGCCTGTAGTAGAACAGGAGCAAGTTTATCCTGTAGTTGATAAAGTTATTGAAATGATTGCTGAAAGCGGAGTGAAATATGAAGTAGGGCCTATGGAAACCACAATGGAAGGTGAACTGGATGACCTTCTGGAAATTGTGAAGAAAGCTCAGGAGATATGTGTATGTGAGGGAGCCCGGCGTGTCATTTCGGTAGTAAAAATAGATTACAGCTTGAGAGGCGTTACAATAAATGAAAAAATTGAAAAATACAGAACTAAAAAAGAATAGTTTTGATATATTGCCTGCAGGTCTGATACTCTTTTTACTGGTGTTGTGGCAGCTGATAGCTCCGGCTACGGATATTCCTGAATATATACTGCCGACCCCGGTCAGGATTATAGAGGCGCTAATAAAAGACTGGAATTTGATTTTCTCCCATGCTTTGGTTACCTTCAGCGAAGCTTTGGTGGGATTTCTCCTTGCAGTTTTGTTCGGAATATTTTCAGGAGTTATTATGGGATATTATGAACCTGTAAGAAGGGCTTTTTATCCTGTGTTTGTCATATCCCAGACCATTCCTACTATTGTTCTGGCACCACTTTTTGCTATATGGTTTGGGTTTGGACTAATGCCAAAAATTATCCTGGTTGTTTTGGTCTGTTTTTTTCCAATAGCTGTTACTTTTACAGAGGGGCTTGTCGAGACAGACAGAAGTATGGATGAACTTCTTAAGGTGATGGGTGCGGGCAAATGGAAATCCTTTTGTGTTTTGAGGATACCTCAGGCAATTCCTTCGCTTTTTTCAGGGCTTAAAATAGCTGCAACCTACAGCATTATGGCGGCAGTAATATCCGAATGGGTGGGAGCGAAAATGGGACTGGGTATCTTTATGACCCGTGCAATGTCCAGCTTCAGAACGGCGCTGCTGTTTGCAGATATTCTTGTAATAGTAATCTTAAGCCTTGCAGTTTATAAGCTGATTGAGATATTCGAGAAAATTATCAAGCTGAAAATAAATTTTTAGGAAAGAAAAGGTGGTATGTATGAAGTCAGTGATTAAAATCAGAAAACTTGCTGTTATGGTTTTTATATTCATTGTTGCTATATCTTTAGTGGCATGCAGTTTATCAAACCCCGGTGATAAAATCTCTGAGGAAGATAACAGTCCGTCGCCTGCAAATCAGGAACTTCAAAAGATTACATTTGTATTGGATTGGACGCCCAATACCAATCATACCGGAATATATGTGGCACAAAGCAAAGGTTTTTTCAAAGAACAGGGACTTGATGTAGAGATAATTCAGCCTTCAGAATTAACATCTGACACTTTGGTCGCATCGGGCACAGCGCAGTTTGGTGTAAGCTATCAGGAAAGTGTGACATTTGCAAGAGCGCAGGATGTACCCGTGGTATCTGTTGCCGCAGTTATACAGCACAATACCTCCGGTTTTGCTTCTTTGAAAGAGAAAAACATATTGTCCCCAAAAGATTTTGAAGGGAAAACATACGGGGGATGGGGCTCTCCCATAGAAGAAGCTACAATAAAATACCTTATGGATCAGGCAGGTGCCGATTTCTCCAAAGTTAATATTTTGACAACAGGAGATGCCGATTTCTTTCAGATAAGTGAAAGTGGTCAGGTTGATTTTGCTTGGATTTTTGAAGGCTGGGACGGCGTGGCAGCAAAACTCAGGGGAATAGAACTGAATTATATTGACTTAGGTAAAGAGGCTCCTGTATTTGATTATTATACCCCTGTAATAATCACCAGTGAGACCATGATTAATAATAATGAAGAGGTTGTGAAAGCTTTCATGAAAGCAGCGGTAAAAGGTTACGAGTTTGCTATTGAAAATCCTGAAGAAGCTGCTGAAATATTTATTGAAGCTGTACCGGAACTTGATAAGGAACTTATAATAGAAAGCCAGAAATTTCTGGCTGAGCATTACCAGGCAGAAGCTCCCTATTGGGGAATGCAGAAAGAGGAGGTCTGGCGGAACTACAGTGACTGGCTTTTTGAAAACGGATTTATAGAAAAAAATATTGATGTGACAAAAGCCTATACAAACAAGTACGTGGAGAAATGATGAACAGAGAGAATTATATATTTATTAATGAGCTTAATAAGGTTTACGAAAATATTCCCGGTGAATATAAAGGCGAAAGTCTTAAAGTGCTGTCAAATGTTTCTTTTGCAGTGGGAGAAAATGAATTTGTATCATTGCTTGGTCCAAGCGGGTGCGGAAAAAGCACCCTTCTTAAATTAATAGCAGGACTTGACAAGAATTACACCGGTGAGATTTCAATATGCGGAAAGGATATAAAAGATACGAAAGTACCTGTATGTTATATGCTTCAAAAGGATTGTCTCCTGCCCTGGAGAACTGTTATATCCAATATTCTGTTGCCGGTGGAAATCCGTAAAGGAAACCTGAAGCAAGCACGGCAGGAAATCAAACCCCTTATTGCAGACTTTGGCCTTTCGGGCTTTGAAAATTACAAGCCCAATCAGCTATCAGGTGGAATGAGGCAAAGAGCAGCTCTTTTAAGGACATACCTCATGAAAGGTGAGATAATGCTTTTGGATGAGCCTTTTGGAGCATTGGATGAAATAACCCGGATTCAAATGCAGGACTGGCTCATCAAAGTGTGGGAGAGGCATAAAAAGACAGTTGTTTTTGTAACACATGATGTTGATGAAGCCATATTCCTTTCCGATAAAGTTTTGGTGATGAGTGGAAGACCAGGAACTATTCTTGGTGAGATTTCCATAAAATTTGCCCGTCCAAGAACCCGCAAAATGCTATTGACCAGTGAATTTCTTGAGTATAAGAAAACTATATTGGATCTGCTTTCCGGAGATTGATGTGCAAAATTGATTATTCTGATATTTATTGTAAGAAATTTTAAAAGAAAATCAAACTTTTAATATATACTTTTAGAATCTTTCTTTAATTTATCAAGAAAGATCAATAAAAGTGAAAAACCGCAACCCTTGCTAAGGATTGCGGTTTTTTATACTAAAAAACTTCCTATATGACAGGCAGCATGTGATGATGGAAACTGATGAAACTAATACCGTTAAGATAAGATATATAAGGGGTATAAACTATATAGTACAGTATACTGAAGAAACTGAAATTAGTTACTATCTGTAAAATGAACATGGTGATGTTGTCCATACCATAACCGAAGATGGGCAGATACAGAACCAGTATGATTACGACATATTCTATTACCTATGGCGGAAAGGCCATATACACATCTTACAGATACAACGAACAAAACCAGATACCTACATGACGGTCGATAATTTCAACCAAGGCATAATAAGCAGCCCGTACTCTTCTTGTCTCTTCAGGGTCATATCTGTTTTCGAGATTTCGTTCTTTAAACCAGTTTTTCATAGCAGGATGCATTTGCTCGTACTCATTTTTATCAAATTCCAGTACAGGAAGGATATTATAGTAATATTCATATAGTTCACGAGGAGCTATATAAGGACAGTGGGGACCGTAAAAACCTACTGTCATGAACAGTGGACGATCGTCCTTTCTGCTTTCCAGATAATACTCAACCCAATATGCCGGCCTGGGGGGCAAAAGACCGCAGGATAGGGAATAATCCTTTGATTTTAGCAATCCCGAGAAAAGAAGGACATATTGTTGTTGATGTTGCTATGGCACAATTTTCTTATGGAAAAATAGAAGAATGTAAGTTTAAAAAACAACAATTGCCCGTTCCGGGTGGTTATGATAGCAAAGGCAATCTTACAACGGATCCTGCAGAAATTGAAAAAACATGGAGGGTTTTGCCCATAGGTTTCTGGAAAGGTTCAGGTCTCTCTATTGCACTTGATTTAATTGCCGCAGTAGTATCAGGTGGTAAATCAACTCATGAAGTCGGAAAGTTAGGCGGAGATGAATACGCGCTTTCCCAGATAATGATAGCCATTGACCCATATAGATTTAGTAGCCCTGAATTTGTTGAAAAAACTCTGAATGATACAATCGAATATATAAAAGCTTCTATACCCATGTCTGAAAACGGAAAGATATATTACCCCGGTGAAATTGAGTTAATGACAAGAGTCGACAATTTGAAGAACGGAATACCTGTTGAAGTTGAAATTTGGGAGAAAATAAAGAGTATGTAATTTATATTTTGCATTAAATGTCAGGAGATTTATGATAGAATATAATTGTATCTTGAGTAAATAATGAAAGAGGGGTGATATATAAATGTATTATAATGAAAACAGAAATTATGGTGCAAGAACATATGAAGAAGAATTTGCAACTATCCGTGGAATGAATGCATTCATATCCAGAGTTTATGGATGGATGTTCTTGGGGCTGCTTCTTACTGCAGGTGTAGCATTTTATGTTGCAGGTAATGCCAGGCTTATCTATACAATATTCTCCAACAGCTTTTTGTTATACGGGCTGATGATTGGCGAGGTTATTTTAGTAGCTGTTCTTACGGCGCGTATTACAAGAATGAGATTTGCATCAGCAATGACTATGTTTTTAGTTTATGCAGCTCTTAATGGAGTAACTCTGTCATCCCTGCTCATTTATTTCACGGGCGAATCAATAACCAGTGCGTTCGTCATAACTGCTGTAACTTTTGGAATAATGAGCATATATGGATATTTTACCAGGACAGACCTGACACAATTCAGAAGTATTCTTTTTATGGGTCTCATAGGAATTTTAGTTCTGTCATTGGTAAATATCTTCTTAAGAAGCAGCGGTTTGGTATGGGTTATCAGTTTAGTAAGCCTGTTTGTGTTCCTGGGTCTTACCGCTTATGATATGCAAAAACTGAAAGGTTACTATTTTGGTACCCATGGTAATGTTGCACTGCGCAATAATCTCGGTATAATCGGTGCTTTAAGTCTTTATCTTGACTTCATTAATCTGTTTTTAACATTCCTTCGACTGTTCGGAAGATCAAGAGACTAATCAGAGTATCAAATTGCAGCAATTTGTTAATTAAAACTGGTTTGGATTTTGCCGGCAGATGACAAATGAGTTATCTGCCGGTATTCGTTTTCCGGCATATCTTTAATTAATCAGTAAAACAAGGGAACAGGCTTCAGTTGTGTTTAAAATATACAGGTCCGGATTTAAGCTCTGTTCCTCCAATACGCTGTTTTATGTCAGGATAGGCAAGTGCGTATGCATCGGTTGTTCTGATTTCATGTTCAAAAAGCTTCCGGGCGAGGGGGTTTGATAGTTTTATATAACTTGCAGGCTTTGTTATTATAGGAAGTTTTGAGTTCTTTTTTATTTTGTTCAGCAAGCTCCGTCCTTTTTCGTTGAAACCCAGAATTCTTATATATTGGGCATATCGGTTTTCCTTCAATTCCTCCAGAAAATCTGCAGTCATGCCTGTAAGCATAGCACATAGAATTCTTCTTATGCGGGAAGCGGGATATCTGCTTGTAACAGTTCCGGATATAACCTCTGAAAGCGATACCGAACTTATGGCTGCATCTTTCAGACGGTTTTCGAGGCCTTCTGCCACATAGGGAAGTTTTTTCAGTTCATTTACAGGAGTTTTGCGAAGCAAATAAAGGAGTATGGATTCCAATGCTTCAGGAAATACGGGACCCCGCCCAAGAGCTGTTTCTTTAGAGATAATCTCCAGGCTGCTTTCAGGCAGGTTATTGATCAGAAAACCATCTTTCATAAGTTTAGATGAATCAAAATCAGAACAATTAATACCGTCAATTTTACTGAGATAATGGCGGACAGCGGTGGCACTTGAAAAGGATGCCGCATGTTCAATACTGTTATATCCCTGTCCTATCCGCTTTATAGTTACAGGTTTAATTTTGCTTTCTGAGCGCTTAATTGCCTTTATATATTCAACACTCAGGATATTATTGGGTTCACTTAATACAGAAGAGATTCCCCGGGGAACATTTTTACAGTTGCTTAGAGCTTTCTGTCTTGCTGCAGCAAAGGATAGACCCTCGTCCAAGGCTTTTTTTAGTTCAGTTTTAAATTCCCGGCTTTCATTGGCAAGAAACTCGGCAGCACGTTCAAGATTTCCAATCTTTCCTTCTTCACTGCCAAAGCACAGATAGTCCACACAGTTAAGACTGTCCAAAATTTGTACAGCAGCCGAAGCAAAATACTCTGCAGAGGAACATGCAAATGCTGAGGGCAGCTCTATTACCAAATCAATGCCGATTCCCAGCGCCATTTTGGTTCTTGCCCATTTATCAAAAATTGCAGGCTCTCCTCTTTGTACGAAATTACTGCTCATGATGCATATGGCATAATCTGCACCGGTCTCTTTTAGAGATTGCCTGAAATGAAAAAGGTGTCCCTGGTGCAGCGGGTTATATTCGGCTATAATTCCAGCAACAGACATAACATCTCCATGTATTTCAATAAAAATTATATTGAAATAATAGTGAAAATACTTTATGATGTATAATAAAGAAGAAATAAGTAAATCTTATAGTTGTTTTTTTATTATTAAATGTAAAATAATTATAATATATGTTTATTATTATTTCCAGTAATACTGCATATAATAGTACTGCATTCTGAACCCTTCAACGGCATATTATGTGTATACATTTACGAAAATATATGTTGAAAGGGTCTATGTTATGTGTTAGAATGAACTTGTCGGTGCGTTTTTTCACAAAGAGTGGGTAATCTCCCACTCTTTGTATTTGTAAACGGAGGTATATATGTCAAAAAAAAGCATACCTGAATTAGTTGCAACCCTGGCTGAACCTATTGTGGAAGATGCGGGGTGCGAACTTGTTGATGTGGAATACGTGAAAGAAGGTACGAACTGGTTTTTGAGAGTGTATATAGACAAACCGGGAGGCGTTACTCTGGACGATTGTGAAAATGTGTCAAGGCCTTTGGATAAGGTTCTTGACGAACAAGATTTTATTAAGAATGCCTATTATTTAGAAGTTTCATCTCCTGGACTGGAACGTAAATTGAAGAAACCCAGGGATTTTGAAAGAGCTCTGGGTTCACTGGTGGAAATAAGGCTGTATAAAGCTGTTGATAACCGTAAACGGTTTGAAGGTGAATTAATTTCATTTGATGGGGACTCACTGGTGATAAGAACTGAAGATGATGAAGAACATCACTTTAAGGTGGAAGACATTGCAAAGGCCAAAACAATAGTGAAATTTTAACATGGAGGTAATGCAAAGTGATGAGCATTGAGTTACTTCAAGCTCTCGAACAACTCGGAAAAGAAAAGGGCATAGAGAAAGAAACATTGATTGAAGCGCTTGAGCAGGCACTTATTTCAGCTTACAAAAAGAATTTTGGATCTGCACAGAATGTCGAAGTAAGTTTGGATAGAAGTACAGGTCAGATTAGAGTCTATGCTCTTAAAACTATTGTAGATGAAATAACCGATATTGCAACACAGATGTCTCTTGAACAGGCAAAAAGGTTTGGTGCAGATTTTGAAGTCGGCGATATTGTTGAAGTTGAAGTAACTCCAAGAAAATTCGGACGAATAGCTGCACAGACTGCAAAACAGGTTATTATGCAACGCATCAGAGAAGCAGAGAGAAATATTGTTTACGAAGAGTTTTTAAGACGTGAAGAAGACATAGTCAACGGTGTTATAAGCAGATATGACAGGAAGAATGTAATAATAGACCTGGGGAAGGCAGAGGCTATATTACCTCCGTCAGAACAAACACCCGGTGAGGTATATAATGTTCATGACAGGATTAAAGTATATATATTAAATGTTAAAAAGACAAATAAAAATCCTCTGATTTATGTATCAAGAACTCATCCCGGCCTTGTGAAGAGACTGCTTGAGCTGGAGGTTCCTGAAATAGCTGATGGAACTGTTGAAATTAAGACTATAGCCCGTGAAGCAGGCTCCAGAACAAAAGTAGCCATTACATCACGTAATGAAAATGTTGACCCTGTCGGTGCCTGCGTAGGTCAGAGGGGAAGCAGAATCAGAGCTATTGTGGATGAGCTCAGGGGTGAGATGATTGATGTTATAAAATGGAGCAGTAATATAGAAGAATATATTGCTGCCAGCTTAAGCCCGGCAAAAGTTCTGCAGGTAGAAATCGATGAAGAGAATAAGATGGCACGCGTTATTGTACCGGACTTCCAGCTTTCACTTGCAATTGGAAAAGAGGGTCAGAATGCAAGACTGGCAGCAAAGTTAACCGGCTGGAAAATAGATATCAAGAGTGAATCTCAGCTTAAAAGCCATCTTGAAGAGCAACTTTTTGGCACGGTATCACAAACTGAAGAACAGCAGGAAAATGATGCTGAAAATGAGCAGAGCGCAGATGAAGCTCAAAACTCTGAGAATATTGACGAAACTGACGATATTACAGAAGAGTATGAAACTGATGATGAAATTGAGAATGTCAGTGATGATACCTGATAGATATCAGTGGGAGAATATATCCTTTAGAAGGAGCTGACTATGAAAAAGAAAAAAATTCCTATGAGGCTCTGCATAGGATGCAGAGAAAAGAAACCTAAACGGGAATTACTGAGAATAGTCAAAAACAACGAAGGGGAAATTTTTGTTGACCCTACCGGAAAGAAAAATGGCAGGGGCGCATATATTTGCCCGAACATGGACTGTTTCGCCCAAGCACGCAAGGCCAGATCTTTGAACCAGGAATTTTCGTGCCAGATACCTGACGAAGTCTATGCAGAAATAAGCAGGCAACTGGAGGAATATGTCGGAAAATAAGATTTATTCATTTATCGGACTTGCAAGGAAAGCTGGCGCTGTGATTCTTGGGGAAGCACTTTCAGTTAAAGCTGTAAGGCAGGGCAAAGCTCACCTGGCTATAATAGCCTTGGATGCGTCCGAAAACACAACAAAAAAGATAGAGACTGCTTTATTTAATACCAACATTCCTATGGCCAGGTTTGGCAGCAGGGAAGAACTGGGTCAAATTCTGGGCAAGCCTTTCATTTCGGTTTTGACAGTTACAGATAAGGGCTTTGCCAAGAGGCTACAGGAAATGATTTATGATATAAATAAGAATAATTCAACACACGGGGGTGGCGTTTTTGAGTAAACCTAAAATTCATGAGCTTGCCAAGGAGTTGAATGTTACCAGCAAACGGCTCATAGAAAAGCTCAATGAAATTAATATTTTTCCTAAAAGCCATATGTCATCTCTCGAGCCTGAAGAGGTTGAGAGATTGTATGAACATATAGGCGTGGTTAGTCATGACAAAAATAAGAATGAAGAATCTCAGAGTAATACTGAGCCAAAAGCTGAACATTCAAATGCTACGGTAAAAAGAAATGCTCCCCGTATTATCAGAAAGACCAGAGTAATTATACATGACGAAACTCCTTTTGAAGAGCAAAAAACTAAAAGAAGCCGGAGGGCTATTGTAAGAACATCTGATAGCAATGAAGGACTATTGGCAGGGTTTACAAGGGAGGACAGCGATTCGCCCATAACAGGCGTTCGGAAGCGTTCCAAATCAAAGCCCAAGGATAAGGAAGAGAAAAAAGATCCTATTTTAATTTTGAAAGCTGAAGCTGAACGTGCTTCTGAAAAACAGATAAAACCCGTAGACGATATAATTGGCATTACAAGAGTAATAAAGAGATCTGATCTGACAGCCGAAGATATTGAAGGGGCTGCCGACAATAAACAAGCAAAAGAGCAGGAAGATATGCAAAAAATAGACAGTGTGATTGATGAAAAGCAAACAGAAAAAGAAAAAGTAAAAGAAAAAACAGCAAAAGAAGATATGCTTTCTGAAAATAAAGAGGAGAAATCTCTAAAGACAGATGATGCTGCTGAAACTAAAGTTGAAATGGTGAAGAAAGCCGAAACCAAAACTGTTAAGAGTGACGAAGCAAAAGAAGAAAAGGCAGAAGAGCAAAAAGAACAGAGACTGGAAGAGAAAGCACCAGACAAACCTGAAAAACTGTCTGAAAGTATAGCTGCTTCCAAAAAAGAGGATGCTGTTGAAACTAAGCCGAAAGAAATCAAACAGGATGTCTCCGCTAAGAAAAGTGAGGCTAAGCCTACTGAAACACAGCGTGAGGTTAAGGCCGGTAAAGGCGGCGGGGAAGAGCAGCGTAAGAAACAGACTCAGGAGCCATCAGGTAAAGCCGCTAAAAAGACTGATTCAAGGAAAGATGAAAGAGGAAAATCCGGCAGAGGCAGACAGTTGGTTATTCCTAAAGCAACTGCACTCCCGGGTACCCCGGAGGAAAAAGTTTCAACTCGCGGTGAAAGAAGAAGCTTCCAGGTTGTTGATAAGCAGAAACTTGAGAAGAAAGAGGAAAAAAGAGCAGGCGGACGTTCAGGTGCTTACCAGAGAAGTGGCGATATCAGAAAAAAACTTGGCAATGTTATAGGACATAAAGCCAATGTTAAGGACATGTTGTCTGATGACTTCATTATTGATACATTCTATGATGATTCTGATGAAGCTATCAACGCAAAGAGAGCGGCTAAGAAAGCAAAGAAGAACAGGCAAAAGGAAAAGCATATTCCGCCAAAAGCTGTGCTTACTGATATAACTATAGGCGAAACCATAACAGTAAGAGAGCTGGCTGAAGCACTTAAGAAAACAGCAGCAGAAGTTATTAAACGATTGTTCATGATGGGAGTAGTTGCTACTCAAAATCAGGAAATAGATTTTGATACTGCTGCCATAATCGCTGATGAGTTTGGTGTAAAGGCTCATAAGGAAGTTGTTGTAACCGAGGAAGATATACTATTCGACGAATCGGATGATGCTCCTGAAGAACTTGTGCCACGTGCGCCTGTAGTAGTTGTCATGGGACATGTTGACCATGGTAAGACCTCTCTTTTGGATGCCATAAGAAGTGGGCATACAGCTGAAAAAGAGGCAGGCGGTATCACGCAGCACATCGGTGCCTATACTGTAAATTACCAGGGACGTGACATTACATTCCTTGACACGCCTGGTCACGAAGCATTTACCGCTATGCGGGCCAGAGGCGCTCAGGTTACTGATATAGCCATACTGGTTGTTGCGGCTGACGACGGGGTTATGCCTCAGACTAAAGAAGCAATCAATCATGCCAAGGCAGCTGGTGTACAAATAATAGTTGCCATTAATAAGATTGATGTGCCCAGCGCCAATCCGGAGCGGGTTAAGCAAGAGCTTGCTGAAAATGGTCTTTTAATCGAGGAATGGGGTGGCGACATTATTGCAGTACCTGTTTCCGCCAAAAAAAGACAAAATATAGACCAGCTTCTTGAAATGGTGCTGCTGACAGCTGATATACTTGAACTTAAGGCCAATCCGAATAAACAGGCAAAAGGGACGGTTATCGAAGCTCAGCTTGATAAGCACAGAGGACCTGTTGCAACCCTGCTTGTACAAAGAGGAACATTGAGAACAGGTGATGCAATCCTTACAGGTACTACTTTTGGGCATATCCGTTCAATGGTAAATGATAAAGGTAAGAGGATTAAAGAAGCAGGGCCTTCAACTCCTGTTGAAATCATTGGTCTTTCCGAGGTTCCTGAAGCAGGCGATGTTTTCTATGCGGTAACTGATGAGAAATTAGCAAAACAGCTGGCTGAAAAACGTAAGGAAGAACTTCGTGAAAAACAGATTGGCAGAAAGAAAATTTCTCTGGATGATCTGTTCAGTCAGATTCAGGAAGGTAGTGTAAAAGATCTGAATCTTATCGTAAAAGCCGACGTCCAGGGGTCAGTGGAAGCAATATGCCAGAGTATGGAGAAGCTGTCCAATGAAGAAGTGAAGGTTAACATTGTACACAGCGGAGTAGGTGCAGTAATAGAATCAGATGTGAGATTGGCGGAAGTATCCAACGCTATAATAATAGGCTTTAACGTAAGACCTACTGCCAATGTAACTGATCTGGCGAAGTCTGTAGGCGTCGATATGAGGCTTTACAGAGTAATTTATGATGCCATTGAGGATATGGAAAAAGCAATGAAAGGTATGCTTGCACCTACTTATAAAGAAGTTGTTGACGGTCATGCCGAGGTCAGAAAGATATTCAAGGCATCAAGTATCGGTACCATTGGAGGCTGTTATGTAACTGACGGAAAGATACTCAGAAATTCTGAAGTTCGTGTTGTTCGTGACGGTATAGTTGTTTATGAGGGCAGATTGTCTTCGCTAAAGCGCTTTAAGGACGACGTAAGAGAAGTAGCTGCCGGCTATGAGTGCGGTATTACTATTGAACGCTTTAATGATATAAAAGAAGGCGACGTAATAGAATCCTTCCATATGGAAGAGATTGAAAGATAATTATAAAGATATGTTTCAAAGTTTACTCTGAAACATGATGTTCAGATCTGGACCATAAACAGGCAGCGGTTGAAGATTTTATGCTGACACTGATAATTTCCTGTGATGATAAGAAAATCTGAATATCATGTTATTAAAGGGGCACATCGGGACATGGCGGAGTTTTACGAAGCCATGTCCTCTTTGTAAGGGTGCTGGTTATATTAACCTGGTGCTTTGAGGCTGTTTTGAGGCGGAGAAATTTACAATTTCACATGACGAATATGGGAAAATATATAATTAAAGAGCATTTGAAAAAAGGATGGTGTTTATGGACAGAACAGACAGAATTTCCAAAGAGGTGCAAAAAGAGCTCAGCGACCTTATTCAATACGAAATAAAGGATCCGAGACTTCCTAAGTTTGTGTCTATTACTTCTGTTCGTGTTACAAAAGATTTAAGATATGCAACGGTCTATGTAAGTGTATTAGGAACTGAAGACCAAAAGAAAGATGCTCTTGAAGCACTCAAGAGTGCCAGTGGTTTCATACGCCGGGAAATAGGACAGAGAATTAATCTCAGATATACACCGGAGTTCAGATTTAAACTGGATGATTCCATAGAACATGGAATGTATATCAGTAGGCTGATCGATGAGACTATGGGCTCGGGAAGCAGTTCAGGAAAATCTGATGACGAGAAAGAAGATGAGAAATAAGGAGAAAAATATGGTTGACAAGCTTGCAGCAATAGCAGAGTATTTAAAAAATGCCAGAAACATAGTTATTCTGCCCCATATCAACGTAGATGGTGATGCCCTGGGAGCGTCTGTTGCCCTTGCGCTTGCACTTAAGAAGATGGGCAAGTCAGCAGAAGTTTTAATAGAAGAAGATGTGCCCGGAACACTGGATTTTCTTCCCGGATTGGAGCTTGTAAAAAAAAGTTCCTCTAAAAAGTATGATGTGGCTTTAAACATTGATAACGGCGATATATCCAGGCTGGGCAAGAGGGAACAGTATTATAATGATGCAGAAACAAAGCTGAGTATTGACCACCATTCTACTAATAAAGTCGAGGCCGATGTTTCCTATGTAGATACAAAGTCAGCTGCAACAGGAGAAATAATATACGATCTTATAGCCAAATATTTGAAAACAGGTATAGACAAGGACATTGCTCTTTGTTTATATACTGCCATAGTGACTGATACCGGGTGTTTCCGCTATACCAATACCACCTGGAAAACATTAAGAATAGGCTCCGAATTACTTAAATATGATATTGATTTTGCGGTAGTTATTAAAAAAGCTTTTGAAACAATTTCACTTGCCAAACTTGAGTTAATTAAAAAAACAATCGATTCCCTGAGACTTTTCGAAAATGGCAAGATAGCCGTAACCTATCTTACCAAAAAAGACATTATGGAGCTGCCGGCAAATATAGATGATTTTGAAGGACTTGTCAATATAGGCAGAAATTTGGAAGGTGTCGAGGTTTCAATATTTCTGCGCGAGGAAAAAGAAGGCCATTTCAGAGGCAGTCTCAGGTCAAACAATTATGCAGATGTTTCGGCGATCGCTGAAAATTTCAATGGCGGGGGCCATAAAAGGGCTGCAGGTCTGAGTATTGACGGAGAGCTTGAAAATGTTATAATGTCTGTTGTTGAAGCGACAATCAGTGAAATTCGGGGAAATGATTAAATGGACGGTATACTGAATATTGACAAACCTGTGGGTATGACATCTTTTGACGTAGTAGCCCGTATCAGAAAGCTCACCAAAATAAAAAAAGTAGGACATGCCGGTACGCTGGATCCTGATGCAAGTGGAGTTCTGCCGGTTTGTATCGGCAGAGCCACTAAAATAATTGAATTTTTAATGGATAAAGATAAAACATATGTTGTTGGTCTTTCATTGGGAAGGGCCACTGATACTCAGGATGCTTCAGGAAATACCCTTTATGAAAAACCGGTCCTGCACAATGATACAGAGATTGTGGAGGTTATAAAAAGCTTTATTGGCCGAAGAGAGCAGATACCTCCAATGTATTCGGCTGTTCGTGTCAATGGTCAAAGGCTCTATGAGCTTGCCCGCAAGGGCATTGAAATAGACAGAAAGCCGCGTACTGTGACTTTTCACAGAATAGACATAACTGATATTGTACGACAGCAGGATAGGGTCAATGTGACAATGCTTGTAGAGTGTTCCAAAGGAACATATATCAGAACCTTGTGCCATGATATAGGTGAGAGGTTAAATTGCGGCGGTCATATGTTTTCTTTGAGAAGAATCAAATCGGGTCCTTTTTTCATTGAGGATTCTTACGCCCTTGAAAAGCTTGAAGAGCTGAAGGATCAAAATAATCTTGCTTCAGCCATAACTGAAATTGATAAGGTTCTTCTACATTTTCCTGAGATTAATTTAACTGTGTCGGATGCTATGAAACTCAAAAATGGCTTGGTACTGCCGGGTAAGGGGCTTATTCCCGGGTATATAAGAGTTTATTGCGGGAATACTTTTCTGGCAGTCGGAAAGGTTTTTGAAAAAGAAGACAAAAAGGTTTTGAAGACTTACAAATGGATAAATTTAAACTGGCCGGAAAGGATGAACTGATTTGCAGGTCATTTACAATATTCAATCAGATACCTTTAATTCCAATACAGGTGTAGGACTTGGAAATTTCGACGGCCTGCATATAGGTCATATGGCCCTTATTAACACGCTTATAAGTGAGTGTAAGCTAAATGGCCTTTCCTCTGTTGTTTATACTTTCGAAAGGCATACCCATTTTATGCTTGGGAAAAAATCATTCAGTTCAATTATTACAACCAATAAGCAAAAATCAAAAATTTTGTCATCCACTGGTCTTGATTACCTTTGTTATCAGTACTTTGATGAAGAGTATTCCAAAATGAGTCCGGATGATTTTATAGAGAAAATACTCATCAACAAGTTAAAGATAAAACTTGCTGTTGTAGGTTTTAATTACAGATTCGGACATATGGGCAAGGGAGATGCGGAATACCTTAAAAAATGCGGAGAAAAATTTGGATTCCGTGTTATAGTTATACCACCTGTAAGGATAAAAAACGAAATAGTGAGCAGTACCCTTATACGTGAATACATTAAAAAGGGTAAAATGGATCGGGTATTTCATCTTTTGGGAAGGCATTTCTCCCTTTGCGGGACAGTGGTTTCGGGTAAAAAATTAGGACGTACTTTGGGTTTTCCAACCGCTAATATAACTGCTGATCCGGAAATGTGCGTACCTGCCAGAGGAGTATATATTACAAAGACAAAAGTCAAAGGTGTTTGGGTTAATGGGATCACTAATGTTGGTGTTGCCCCTACTATACGCAACGAAAATCTTATCAGTATTGAAACTCATTTTCTGGAACGGGACTTCGATGAAGAATTGTATGGCCAGCCTATTGAAGTATGTTTTGTTTCAAAGCTTCGGGGAGAGAAAAAATTTGAAAATGTTGAGGCTTTGAAAAAGCAGGTCAAGGAGGATATTGTTAAGGCCAGAAAATTCTGGGATATATTCAACTGATTGATATTGCCTCAGAATGCATAATTGACACTTTCTTGGGAAAAACTTCTCAAGAGGTGTTTTTTTTGTTTAATAAAAGGATCAGATTCATTTGGTCGGTATTTGTAATATGCTTCTTTTTAATTACCATACAGCTCTTTAATATACAAACCAACCTCGCAAGAAAATATTCAGTGGCTGCAGCACTCCAACAGACCCGTAACCGGGTTATTTACCATGAAAGAGGCGATATCCTTGACCGCAGCGGTATAAAGTTTACCGGTCGTGAAACATGTTGGAAGGCTATATTACAACCTGCCACTCTTATGAACAATCCTTCAGTACTCAGAACGGCTGCAGATCTTCTGGAAGTTGACTATGAGGATTTTACCGCCAAACTTTCAAAGGATAATTTACCATATCTTGTTGATATCTCTCAGGCTCAGGCTGTAGCTTTAGGAGATCTGACCCTTCCGGGGATAAGTGTTATTGACATGAGGGTACGAAACAGTGAAAAAACTTTGGCAACTCATATTATAGGATATGTGGATGAAAAAGGAGAGACAGGTCTGGCAGGTATTGAGAAAATTTATCAGGATACCCTTTATAGCGGCGCAGGAGTTTATGCTGGCGTGATAGCAGATGCCGGCGACAGCTTCATGAGTAATTTCGGCTACAGAATCTGGAACAATATGGGGAAAGAGAGATTGAATGTGAAGCTGACATTGGATTATCATATGCAACGGATAGTCGAAGAAACTATGGAACGTATGGTTGAGAAAGGGGCAGCCGTACTCATCGATATACTTACTGGTGATATCCTGGCAATATCTTCACGGCCGGGTTTTAATCCGCCAAACATAAATCCCTATTTAAACGACAACAATCAGCCTCTGTTCAACAGGGCATTGGGAGCATATATTCCGGGTTCCATTTTTAAAATTGTGACCGCCGCTGCTGCTCTGGAAATGGGTATATCCCCTGACCTGACCTTTGAATGCCCGGGATATGTGGATTTTGACGGAATACGTATTAACTGCTGGAACCATGAACGGGGAGGGCATGGAGAGTTAAATATGCCACAGGCTTTTGCCCAGTCATGTAACTCTTATTTTATTAAATTAGGTCTTGAAATAGGCCGGGATGCAATTTTGGAAATGGCCGACAATTTCGGATTCGGACATATTACCGGCTTAAGTAAGCAAGGGATTGAAGAACCAACAGGCATGGTGCCAAGCACTATTGGTCCGGCACACCCTGCAGAGACTGGAAATATTTCTATAGGCCAGGGTCCTGTATTGGTATCACCTGTCCAGGCTGCAAATATGACGGCTGCCATTGCCAACGGAGGTATATTAAACCAGGTATCAATAGTGGATTCCATTGTAAATGACAGAGGGGAAAAAATAAGAAATATCCGAAATTCGGACTGGAAGAGAGCGATATCCAAAGAAACCTCCGCCCAATTACAGGGCATGATGCTTTTAACTGTTCAGGCAGGAACAGGAAGTATGGCCAATGTTAGAGGATACGGCGGAAGTGCCGGAAAAACCGGAAGTGCTGAAACAGGCTGGGTAATTGATGACAGGGAGATTCTGCATGCCTGGTTTGCCGGATATTTTCCTGTCGATACACCCAAATATTCTCTGTGTATTTTTATTGAGGACGGACAAAGTGGCTCAAGCAGCGCAGCTCCTGTATTTGCTGAAATCGCGGCTAAATTAATGGATGCAGGTTTCTGAAAATTTTGTTCAAATTAAATGATAATTGATAAACTTCGGCATATTTCCCTTATACCCTTCAAATTGCAAATAGGCTCTAAATATACATTTTTAACTATTCATGCAGGTAATAGTAAAAGCTCCCTTGAAAAAAGTGGAATTGAACAATATAATTATTTTCAGATATACAAAGGAGGTTATCAGTGTGGATAAAAAAATACGTGTTCTTGTCGCAGATGATAATGTT
>ERZ773359.1475-NODE-1475-length-32321-cov-10.140179_pt1 | contig 32321 bp, 30 predicted proteins | sample MGYA00374955_ERZ773359 | MGnify/ENA primary metagenome ERZ773359 (study PRJEB29098, sample SAMN04486028) | biogas fermenter metagenome | study: EMG produced TPA metagenomics assembly of the Biogas fermentation microbial communities from Germany - Plant 4 DNA1...
CCTAAAGAAGAAAGAATCCGTCAAAAGGTAAATTTGGATAATATACCGTTTACACCTGCCGATTTTAAAAAACTGCAAGAAACAAAAAACAACTAATCGAGATGAAATTTTTCGGGTATTTCATCCAATATGGCAAAAAGTTCTTTAAGTGTATTTGCCCGAAGCATGGCAATGCGTGTCTGTTTAAAATCGGGAATTCCTTTAAATAGGGGAGTAGCAGCCAAATGACGACGACTATGTAAAATTCCACGACGCTCACCTAATCGATGAACACTTCCCAATACCTGTTGTTTAAGCACATCCAAATACCAACGGAAAGATTCGGGTGGTAATTTTTTACCCGTTCTTAAAAAATGCTTTACCTCACGAAATATCCATGGACAACCAAAAGTAGCCCGTCCGATCATAACGGCATCTACACCGGTGTCCTCAAAACGTTGTTTACACACCTCTGGAGAATCGATATCACCATTACCAATAATAGGTATTTGCATACGTGGATTGGATTTTACTTCTTTTATCAACGTCCAATCTGCTTCTCCTTTATACATTTGCGACCGCGTACGACCATGAATAGTTAACCCGGCTATGCCGCAATCTTGTAATTGTTCTGCCAATGTTACAATAATTTTGGAATTTTCGTCCCATCCCAAACGAGTTTTTACGGTTACCGGTTTTTTTACGGCATCAACTACTTTTCGGGTGATTTCCAACATCAACTCAGGCGCGCGAAGCATACCTGCACCTGCACCTTTACCGGCAACTTTCTTCACAGGACAACCGAAATTGATATCGATAATATCGGGATCGGATTCTTCGCATATTTGGGCGGCTTCGGCCATTGCACCGGGATCGCGACCGTAAATCTGAATAGCTAACGGTCGTTCTTCTTCACAAATGTTTATTTTTTGAAGCGTTCGTTCCACATTACGCACCAAGGCATCGCTGGAAACAAATTCGGTATAAACCATATCTGCTCCAAATTTCTTGCATAAAAGCCTGAAACCGATATCGGTTACGTCTTCCATGGGGGCGAGGAACACAGGATATCTTTCAAATTCTATATTTCCTATTTTCATTATTTCTTCAAAACAAATTCGATATACAAATTTAAAATAGGTTTCTTTATCCTCAAAAACAACTTGATTTTTTGATAAGAAGTTACTAAAAATAATACTAAAAAGTACTGAAATAAAGGTGGATATTATTTTCAAGAACAAAAATGATTTCGTGTTGATAATCTGTTTATAAATAATCGATAAATCTTCGAAAACTTTTTTTTGAAAAACGAAAATTATTAGGACTAAATAAAATCTTTGATTAAAGGGTAAAAATTATTCTTTTTTCCAAACACCCTTTCCAAGGGTTTTCAACCGAAGACTTCAATAAAAAAGAAATAAATTATTAACTTTGCAGGTTATCGACAGTTTTTGATAACATATATAAAACAAAGATTTTCAGAACATATAATCTTTAAAATTTGTTCATAGCTAGTGATAAATTAACGCAAGAAGTCGATATATATTTTTTCTAAAATACAAAAACAAGTAATCAACACTATCAACACCCATTCATCATTATCATATAACTTGTTTTGAAAAATTTATCATTATAATAATAAAGGAGTATGGAGAAATCGGAAATAATAAAAAATATAAATACCCTCAGAAAAGAGAAAAATGCCATTATTCTATCTCATTTTTATCAAGATGGCGATATTCAAGATATTGCCGATTTTATAGGCGATAGTCTTGCATTGGCACAATGGGCGGCCAAAACAACAGCTGATATTATTGTTCTGTGTGGAGTTCATTTTATGGGAGAAACGGCAAAAATTATTTGTCCCGAAAAACGGGTGTTTATCCCGGATATTAAAGCAGGTTGTTCGTTGGCCGACAGTTGTGCTGTCGAAGAATTTCAACAGTTTATCGATGAACATCCCGATTATACGGTTGTTTCATATATAAACACTTCTGCCGCCATCAAAGCCTTGTCGGATATTATAGTTACTTCTGCCAATGCAGCAAAAATAATTGCATCGTTGCCTGAAGATGAGAAAATCATTTTTGTTCCGGACAAAAATTTAGGCGATTACGTCAATAAGCAAACCGGAAGGAATATGCTTTTATGGAATGGCGCTTGTCATGTACACCAACAATTTTCTATTGAACGAATTCTTGAATTAAAACAACAATATCCGGATGCTTTATTGCTTACTCATCCTGAATGTCCTGCAAATTTGAGAGAGATATCCGATCATGTGGGTTCTACCTCCTCTATGTTGAAATTTTCAAAAAATTCGGATAAAAAGCAATTTATCGTTGCCACAGAAGCAGGTATCTTACATCAAATGAAAAAAGAGAACCCGGATAAGAAGTTTATTCCCGCACCTCCCAAGGATTCAGCCAATACTTGCAATGAATGCGTTTTTATGCGTATGAATACATTGGAAAAATTATATTTGTGTCTAAAAAATGAAACTCCTGAAATATTTATAGATGAAGAAACCCGATTAAAAGCAGTGAGACCGATTAAAAAAATGTTGGAAATTTCTTCAAAGTATGGATTATAGGTTGATTTTTTTTATAAAAACGTATTTTTATTGTCATTTAAAATAAAGGAAAAATATGTCTCTTCAATGTGGAATAATAGGTCTTCCCAACGTGGGAAAATCTACACTTTTTAATTGTTTATCAAATGCCAAAGCTCAAGCTGCCAATTTTCCGTTTTGTACTATTGAACCCAACGTGGGAGTAATTACTGTTCCCGACGAGCGATTGAATAAATTGGCTGAACTGGTGCATCCGCAAAAAATTGTTCCTGCCACTATCGAAATCGTAGATATTGCCGGATTGGTGAAAGGCGCGAGTAAAGGCGAAGGGCTTGGTAATAAATTTCTTTCCCATATTCGTGAAACGGATGCTATTATTCATGTATTACGTTGTTTTGATGATGAGAATGTAAGCCATGTGGATGGAGTGGTGGATCCTGTTCGCGATAAAGAAATAATCGATACGGAATTGTTATTAAAAGATCTTGAGACAATTGAATCGAGAATAAATAAAGTAGAGAAACAAGCTAAAACAGGTGGCGATAAAGATGCAAAAATTGCTTTTGAAGTGTACAGTAGAATCAAGGAAGCCTTATTGAAGGGGCAACCGGCTCGTATAGTCGCTTTTGATACAAAAGATGAAGAGAGAATCGCTCACGATTTGTTTTTACTTACTTCTAAACCCATCCTTTACGTTTGTAATGTGGATGAAGCTTCTGTAATAAATGGAAATACGTATGTAGATGCTCTTCGTGAAGCCGTGAAAGACGAAAATGCCGAAATTTTGGTTGTCGCTGCAAAGATCGAGTCGGAGATAGCCGAATTGGATACATATGAAGATCGACAGCTTTTTTTGTCTGAATTGGGATTACGGGAATCGGGGGTAAATCGTTTAATCAAGGCAGCTTATAAATTATTGAATTTACAAACGTTTTTTACAGCCGGACCTCAAGAGGTTCGTGCATGGACATTTCGGAAGGGATGGAAGGCACCCCAATGTGCCGGTGTAATTCATTCGGATTTTGAAAAAGGTTTTATTCGCGCCGAAGTAATCAAATATGGGGATTATGTTGCTTATGGATCGGAAACCGCTGTAAAAGAAGCAGGAAAGATGTATATTGAGGGAAAGGATTACGTAGTGCAGGACGGCGATATCATGCATTTTCGTTTTAATGTGTAATTTTTTCAACCCGCAATATTTGTTTTTATTCCCAATTGTTTTACTTTTTCTGCAATGTTCTTTAAATCTTCAAGAGGCACTTTTTTAAGCTTTTTGGCGGGTGTTTGCCGATCAATGGTATAAATCATCACTTCGCGTGGGTTCATCTCTTTAACAAGCTCTAACCATGCAGTAATCTCTTTTTTTGTGGTGTTGTCGATCTGTTTGCCTTCAAATTCGCCACGAATAAACATTGTTTGCAAAATAAAATCGCCCTCGAATTTTTTATAATGTTCTACTTGTTTTGCTACGGAATAAGTAGGCGAATTGGGTCTATTGATAATTCTAACGGTTTCATCGAAAGCCGAATCGAGTTTTAAAATAGGTTCATCGACTTTTTTCAATGCTTCAAAAACCTTTATTTTCGATAGATGTACTCCATTTGATAATACGCTAATCTTTACTGTCGGGTAATAAAGGTTACGTAAAAATAGCGTGTCGTCTATTATTTCTGAAAATTTTGGATGTAGGGTGGGTTCGCCATTCCCTGCAAAAGTAATTACATCGAGTTTTATATTTTCTTTCCGCAATAATTGCAATTTTTCTTCAAGTTCCGCCTTGATATGTTCTCTTTCGGGTAAACGTGTATTCGTTTTGAAATCTTTATTGAATCCACATTCACAATAAATACAATCAAACGAACATAATTTACCATCGTTCGGTAGGAGATTTATTCCTAGCGATATTCCCATTCTTCTACTATGAACGGGACCATATACAATTTCATGAAATAAAATAGTCGACATAATCTTTTTTTAAAAAAACAATAAAATTTGTTCTGTTCCAAAACCAACGGCAATGTATCGTAAAAATTTGCCGATGGTCATAAAAATCGCAGCTTTCCAAAAATTGGCCCGCATGAAGCCCAATGCAACCATTATGACATCTCCTATACCGGGAACAAAAGCAAAAAAACCCATCATTGAGCCTTTTCCTTGTAGCCATTGGTGTGTTTTATCGATTTTCTCTCTTTTAATACCAAAATATTTTTCAATCCATTCAATTTTTCCAAGTGATCCTACCCAGTATGCCGTCATTCCTCCAAGCGAATTGCCTATGGTTGCCACAATAATGCATATCCATATATCCAGTCCGGCAGCAATCAGTCCTGCAAATACCACTTCGGAACTGAAAGGCAGTATTGTAGCTGCCAAAAAAGATGCCACGAATAATCCAATATAACCCCAATTCAACAAAAAATCGAGCATGAAATTTTTTATTTAGTTTCTCGAATTACGTTGTTTTTTAGTAAAATATTTTTCAATTTTAATTGGCAATCAACAATTAAAGAGCCTCTAACCAGTTTGCACCATGATTGCAATCGGTTTTAAGTGGAACAACAAGAGGATAAGCATTTTCCATTTCATAAACGACTATGTTTTTTACTTCATCCAATTCGTTCATGTGGACATTGAAATCCAGCTCATCGTGGACCTGAAGAATCATTTTTGATTTGTATTCCCCGTCAGAAAGACGTTTGTAAATTTTATTCATAGCTACTTTAATAATATCGGCTGCACTTCCTTGTATTGGCGTATTGATGGCGTTACGCTCCGCATATCCGCGCACAACGGCATTCTGAGAATTAATGTCCGGCAAAAAACGTTTACGTCCAAAAATGGTTTCTACGTAGCCTTGTTCTCGAGCTTTGGCTATACTTTCATCCATATAGCGTTTTACGCCGGAGAAAGTGGTAAAGTATTCTTCAATTAATTTTTTTGCATCACTACGGGAAATACCCAGTCGTTGGGATAACCCATATGGGGTTATGCCGTAAATTATGCCGAAATTGGCTGTTTTTGCTTTACGTCGCATATCGGGAGTGACCTCTTCGAGAGGTATTTTAAATATTTTTGATGCAGTGGCGGCATGAATATCTTGTCCTTTATTGAAAGCTTCTATCATGTTTTTATCTTTACTCAAATGAGCCATAATGCGTAGCTCTATCTGCGAATAATCGGCAGAAAGAAATGTGCAACCTTCGTCCGGAATAAACACTTTTCGAATTTCCTTGCCACGTTCGTCGCGAATTGGAATATTTTGGAGGTTGGGATTGCTCGAGCTTAATCGTCCGGTAGCGGTAGCAGTTTGATTGAATGATGTATGAATTTTTCCTGTTTTTGGATTGATAAGTTGTGGAAAAGCTTCGATGTAGGTGCTTAGTAGTTTTTTAAGGCTGCGTTGCTCCAGAATTTTTTCGATGATAGGGTGTTTCGAACGAAGTTTCTCCAGTTCGTTTTCGCTTGTGCTATATTGCCCCGTTTTTGTTTTTTTGGGATTATCGATAATTTTCATTTTATCGAAAAGTATTTCTCCTATTTGTTTGGGAGAGTTGATATTGAACTCGATACCGGCCATCTCTATGATTTCTTTTTCGATTTGATTCATTTCTTTCCTGTATTCTTCTGCCAGTTGTTCCAATGCTTCCAAATCGAGTCTGACACCGGTCCATTCCATATCTGCAAGTACATAAATAAGGGGAGATTCGATTTCATTGAAAAGTTGCTCGAGTTTGTTTTCCCGGAGTTCTTTTTCTAGAATATTTTTAAGTTTTAATGTAATATCGGCGTCTTCGGCTGCGTATTTACACACGGTTTCCTGATCTATATCACGCATATTTTTTTGATTTTTCCCTTTGGGGCCGATTAGTTCATCAATATGTATGGTTGTATAATTGAGATACATTTTAGCCATATAATCCATACCGTGTGGTATTTCCGGATTAATGAGATAGTGTGCAATCATCGTATCGAAAAGCTTACCCTTAACCTGAATATCGTAATTACGCAATTCAAGGATGTCGTATTTTATATTCTGACCAACTTTTTCTATTTTTTCATCTTCAAAAAATGGTCTAAAAATATCTACTTTCTGTTGTGCTTTTTCCCGGTCGTCATCAATTGGAACATAATATGCTTCGCCTTCTTTATATGCAAATGATAGTCCTACCAGTTCACTAAGGAGTGGGTTCACGCCTGTTGTTTCCGTATCGAAGCATACCGATTTTTGTGAGCAAATTTTATTGCACAGTTCAATGAGTTTTTTCTCCTCTTTTACCATTCTATAGGTATGTTGGGTGGAATGGATAGAAGGAGTATTTTCCGATAAACTGTGAGGTTCTGTTGTGTTGTTTTCGAATTTGGTTGTTTCATTTTCAAAAAGCATACCTTGAACCGGTTTTTTTGTTCCCTTTTTTTGCGATTCATTTGTTAGCACACGTGTTAACAATGATCTGAATTCCAATTCTTCAAAAATTCTTTTAAGAGCCTCTTCGTCTATTTCTTTTCGTTTGAAATCTTCAATTTTAACTTCAATTGGCACATCGGTTTTAATTGTTGCTAGAAATTTCGAAAAAAGAATCCGATCCTTGTTTTCTTCTATTTTATTTTTTATTGCTCCTTTTAGTTTATCGGTATTGTTAAGAATATTTTCTACTGATCCGAATTCTTTCAACAGTTTTTGTGCCGTTTTGGGACCTATTCCCGGACATCCGGGGATATTATCCGATGTATCACCCATTAATGCCAACATATCAATCATTTGCATAGGGTGGGATAGTGAATATTTTTCTAATACTTTTTCTTTGTCGAGAATATCGAAATCGTTATTTCCATATCTGGGTTTGTATATAAAAATATGATCGTCGACGAGTTGTACATAATCTTTGTCGGGCGTCATCATATATACATTTACTTTTTGTGTCGCCATTTTTTTTGCAATGGTTCCGATCACATCGTCGGCTTCATATCCCGGAATTTCCAAAATGGGAATATTGTATGCTTGTAGAATTTCTTTGATAATTGGAATTGATGCTTTTATATCTTCGGGTGTCGGTTCGCGTTGAGCTTTATATTCTTCGTATTTTATGTGTCTGAAACTTGGTAGCGGTGAATCAAAAACAACTGCGATATGTGTTGGATTTTCTTTTCTCAATATTTCCTCCAGTGTATTAACAAAACCGAAAACAGCAGAAGTATTTTGACCTTTTGAATTGATGCGTGGATTTCTTATGAATGCATAGTATGCCCGATAAATAAGAGCGTATGCATCAAGAAGAAAAAGTTTGTTATTATTCATATGATAAACAGGTTTTAATGAAATGTAAAGTTACAAATAAATGTTGCTTTAAGAGGAATTATTTTTAATTTTGTATTCGAAGATTGTAATTATGGATCAAAATCAGGCAATAAAAGATTTTCTGCGTGAAGAACTGGAACAATTCGACCTGTATTTAAAATGTTCTATCAAGAATGATAACCCACGGATTGCAAATATTGTGGATTATACGTTTCGAAGTGAAGGGAAACATATTCGTCCTATTTTGGTTTTTCTTGCTGCTAAGGCTTGTGGAAAGATTACACCTGAAACATATCATGGTGCAGTTACGGTAGAGTTGTTGCATATGGCTACTTTGATTCATGACGACGTTGTGGACGAGTCTATGATCAGACGTCGTCAACCGTCGGTAAATGCAGTTTTCGACAATCGCCGGGCAGTGTTGGTTGGTGATTATTTTTTATCGTCCGCTTTACGAGAAAGTATCAAAACTCATAATTTCGAAATTATTGAAATTATTGCCGAATTAGGTCTTAAATTATCTGAGGGAGAGTTAAATCAATATGCTATTGCCAATGAATTTTTGATCGATGAAAAAGAATATTTTCATGTGATTGATAAGAAAACAGCCTCATTATTTCAAGCTTGTACAAAGATTGGTGCTATTACTGCAGGAGCCGATAGAAAAACCATTGATATATTTGAACATTTTGGGAGATATTTAGGTATTTGTTTTCAAATAAGAGACGATATTTTCGATTATTATAAGGTAGATATTGGCAAACCTACAGGGAGTGATATTCGTGAAGGAAAGATCACTCTACCTTTAATCTATGCCTTGGATCATGCTCCTGAGGATATTTCGCGCGAAATGCTTCAAATTATTACGAGCCATGATTATTCTTTACAAAATATTGATAAATTACTAACTTTTGCCAAAGAAAATGGAGGTATAGATTACGCATATGCCAAAATGGATGAATATTTGTCAAAAGCCAGAGAATTGGTTGCCGATTTTTCGTTTAGTGACGAATTGAAATTGCTTATGAAAGATCTTTTGTTTTACTTAAAAGTGCGACATTACTAGAGTAAAACAATGAGGGACGTTCAGTACAATCGAACGTCCCTCATTGTTTTTAATTTAAGAGAAGCAATTATTTAATTTCAATTTCTTTTTCTTTTTTAGTCTTCTTGCTTTCTTTTGTTTTTGGAATACTAATGTGCAAAACACCATTTTCGGCTTTAGCTGAAATTTTTTCTTTGTCAACATTGTCGGGTAACAACAATGTTCTCAAGAAATTGGTGTACGAAAATTCGCGTCTTAAATAATTGCCTTTCTTGTCTCTTTCTTCGCTTTCTTCTTTCTTTTCAAACGAGATCTGTAATTGATCATCGTCAACAATCTTGATTTTGAAATCATCTTTTGTCAATCCCGGTGCAGCAACTTCAACCAAGAATTCATTTTCGTTTTCAATAATGTTAATGGCAGGTACTCTAGCATTTACAGTTTCCAACCATTCATTTCCGAAAAAGTCGCTGAAAATACTCGGGATACTTGGTAACCAACTTTCAATTCTTCTTGTGGGTAACATAGCTTTTTCCTCCTTTTTTTTATGGTTTTTACTTTTTAATAAGCGATTTATTTAATCACTCCACACTATAAGCGACAAAATTTGTGCCAATTCATTATTTATGGTTTTTACTACAAGTTTATGACATTTTGTCAACGTTGTGTAGCTTCTTTTAAGATTATCTAAAAAATTTATTTGTCGATTTTTTCCAATAAAATGTTAACCAATCTACTTGTGCCTATTCTGAACAGTTTTTTGTTGCACCAGTCTTTACCTAATATTGTCTTTAAAATTGTATAATATTTAACAGCATCTTCTATTGTTGAAATTCCACCTGATACTTTAAATCCTACTTTGTCTCCCGTTTTTTTGTAATATGACTTTATGGCATTACATATAAGATATGCTGCTTCAGGTGTAGCGCCTTGATATTCCTTGCCGGTAGATGTTTTTAGAAAATCAGCACCCGAATATAGTGCAAGGATAGACGCCTTATAAATATTATTTGCCGTTTTCAATGCACCTGTTTCCAAGATAACTTTCAGTTGTGCTTCATGACATGCGAATTTAATTTCTGTGAGTTCGTCACACATTTCTTCGTAATCTTCATTTAAAAACAACCCAACATTGATAGGTATGTCTATTTCGTTGGCTCCTTGTGTAACCGCTAAAGCCGTTTCGGCAATCTTTACTTCAGAAAAAGTTTGTGCCGACGGAAAACCTCCTGCTACGCAAGCAATGTTTACGTTTGCCGTAAGAGCTTCATTTACTGTTTTAACAAAATTGGGGTATACGCATATGGCTGCAATATTGTCGATTTCCGGATTAGATCCTTCGAAATCGTTTACCTTTTGTGTTATTTTCCATATGTGTTCGCGTGTATCTGTCGTGTTTAATGATGTCAAATCGATACATGAATAAAGAAATTTATAGGTATTCATGTTGTTGTTTTCAGCAAAATTTTCCGAAATAATTTGGTTTGCTTTCTCTGAAACTTGACTATCGCTTAAATTAAACGGATGATTTTGTAATGCTTTTTGATATTTACTTAATGTATGCATGAAAATCAAATATTATCATTGTTGTTTTTTACTGTATTGTGTTGTCGTTTTACTCTCGTTTTTTTGAGTCGATCCATATTGTAACAGGTCCGTCGTTAACGAGCGATACTTTCATATACGCACCAAAAATTCCGGTTTTTATTTCTTTATTTATCATTTGTGATAATTTTTTGCAGAATTCTTCGTAGATGGGTATAGAATAATCAGGTTTTGCCGCTCGAATATATGATGGACGATTTCCTTTTTTTGTACTCGCATGTAATGTAAATTGCGATACGACAAGTATTTCCCCATCAATGTCGATTACCGACTTATTCATGATTCCATTTTCATCGTCAAATATACGCAGATTAGCCGTTTTTTTGCATAAATAGTCTATATCTTTTTCATTATCCGAATCTTCAATTCCTACAAAAACCAATAATCCTTTTTCTATTCTACTTTTTTCCATTTGATCAACAGTGACAGAAGCTTCTGTTACTCGTTGGATTAAAACACGCATGTCAATTATTATTTTTAAAGTGATTGATGATAATTTTTCCTTTAGCCATTCCTATCGTATCAATGATTTCTTCCTCCGATGCTTCTTTTATTCGTTTTATACTTTTGAAGTGGGAGAGAAGTTTCTTTTTTGTTTGAGGTCCAATTCCTTTTATGTTGTCGAGTTCTGATGAAATTTGAGATTTGCTCCTTTTGTTTCGATGAAAGGTAATTCCAAATCGGTGCGCTTCATCTCGTAGTTGTTGAATAAGTTTTAATGTTTCCGAATTTTTATCCAAATACAAAGGAACCGGATCGTTTGGGAAATAAATTTCTTCCAATCGCTTTGCAATGCCAATTATAGCGATTTTTCCATAAAGGCCAATTTTCTGGAGCGATTCTACAGCAGCATTTAATTGACCTTTACCTCCATCTATTACAATGAGTTGGGGTAGGGGAGAGCCTTCTTTAAGCAGCCGTGAGTAGCGTCTATGGATTATCTCCTGCATCGATGCGTAGTCATCAGGCCCTGTAACGGTTTTAATGATAAAATGGCGATAGTCTTTTTTAGCGGGTTTTGCTTTTTTGAACACTACACATGCAGCCACCGCATTTGTCCCTTGAATGTTTGAATTGTCAAAGCATTCGATGTGCCATGGAATTTCTTTCAATTGTAGATCTTTTTGAACCGTTTTTAATATTCTTGTTGCTCGTTGATCGGGATTTAGCATTTCTGCTTTTTTTAGTTTATCTATTTTATATTGCTTAACATTTTTTTGAGATAATTCAAGCAATTTCTTTTTGTCTCCTCGTTGGGGTATTGTGTATTCAATGTTATGCAATTTAATGTCGGGAATAAATGGTACTATAATTTCTTTTGATTCGCTTTCGAAACGTTGCCTCATTTCTATAATTCCCATACCTAATAGTTCTTCAGGTGTTTCTTCTAATTTTTTTTTGTATTCAAATGTATATGCTTGATTGACTGATCCATTTACAACATGGAGATAATTGATATATGCTGAGTTTTCATCCTCTTCATAACCAAATACGTCGATATTATAGTTGATATTGCTGACAATTAACGATTTTTCTCTGAAGTTTCGAATGAGTATATATTTTTCTTTTAATTGTTGCGCTTCTTCGAATCGTAATTCTTCTGCATATTGCAACATTTCTTCTTCTATTTTTTTTTCTATTATAGATACGTTTCCTTTTAATATTTCTGTTACTTCTTCAATATTTTTGTTATAATCTTCGAGTGATTGTAATCCTTTACATGGACCATTGCATCGCTTGATGTGGTATTCTAGGCAGACTTTGAATTTTCCTGATGCAATATTATCCGGAGTAAGATTCAGTCTACATGTGCGTATTTTGTATACTTTTCTAAATACATCCAACAATGAATTAACAGCATGAACAGATGAGTATGGTCCAAAATAACGTGAACCGTCTTTCACTACTTTTCTGGTTTTATATACACGAGGGAAATATTCGTTTTTAATTACGATGTAAGGATATGTTTTGTCATCCTTAAGCATCACATTATAACGAGGTTTTAGTTCTTTAATTAGATTATTTTCCAAAAGGAATGTGTCTTCTTCGGAATCGACAACAATGTATTTGATCCGGTGAATATTTTTTACCAGGACTCTTGTTTTGGGATTTTCATGATATTTATTGAAATAGGATGATACGCGTTTTTTTAGGTCCTTCGCTTTACCCACGTAGATTACTTTCCCCTTTTTATCGATAAATTGGTAACACCCGGGACTATGCGGCATTATTTTTAATGTATTTTGTATTTCTTGTGTCATCTATGATTAATCTACAACCTTCTCTTTCTGTGATTTTTTTAATTTGATTTCCAGTTACTTTATTCCCCATTTTGTTATTTGGCGAATAATTTGCTTAGATTTCAAATTTTATGATAGAATCAATCTCTACATCATCATTAAATAATGCTCTTCCTTTTAAATTTTCGAGTTCAATCAAAAAATTAATGTAGATTTTTTTTACTCCAAGCTTTTTTACCAAGCTATATGCAGCTGCCATTGTTCCGCCGGTTGCAAGAAGATCATCATGAAGCAACACAATGTCGTTTTCGTTTAATGCGTCTTTATGTATTTCGATAATATCTTCGCCGTATTCTTTGAGATATTTTTCTTCGATTGTTTCAGATGGCAATTTGCCAAATTTGCGTATAGGAACAAAGCCTGCATGAAGGCGAATAGCTAATGCCGGCCCCATGAAAAAACCTCGAGATTCTATCCCGGCTACTTTTGTAACTCCTTTGTCTTTGTATCGTTCATACATAATGTCCGACAAACTGCTCAAATATTCTCCCGATTGGAATAGGGTAGTGATATCTTTAAATTGTATTCCCTTTTCAGGAAAATCCGGGATGTTGCGCACAGCTGCTGCTAATGTTTGAATATCCATGTGTATATTATATTAATTGTTTACAAGGATGTAAATGTTCCACGTGGAACATAGATTTTATCGCCCCATCAATATAAGTAAAACCGAAATATCGTTGGGCGAAACTCCTGGGATTCGACTTGCTTGAGCTATGGTTTCAGGATTGATCTGTGTTAATTTTTGTCTTGCTTCTGTAGATAGCGATTGGATTTCATTGTAGTCGAATTTATCTTTTATCCGAATATCTTCCAGGCGTTTTATTTTATTGGCCATCATACGTTCTCGTTCGATATAACCTCCGTATTTTATAGCGATGTTGGCTGCTTCTATGATTTCTTCTTTTCGATCTTTTATCGAGTCTAAAACCTCTTTAAGTGGTGCTATTTCGTTGGCAAGGTTTTCAATTTCTATATGCGGGCGCATAAGCAAATTGATAAGTTTGGTACCTCCTTTAAGCGGTGATGTTCCCAGGGATTCCAAAAAAGGATTGATTCGATCGGCTTTGATGGAAAAACGAGACACAAAATCGATAAGTTTTTCTATTTCTGATTTTTTACTTGTAAGAAGTTGCATTCTCTCGGTAGTTGCCAAACCCACATCGTATCCTTTTTGCGTTAATCTTTCATCTGCATTGTCTTGACGCAGCAGAATACGATATTCTGCACGTGAAGTAAACATACGGTAAGGTTCGTCTACGCCTTTTGTGATCAGATCATCTATAAGGACGCCGATATATGCTTCATCCCTGCGCAGTACAAAAGGTTTGCCGCCATGACAGTTTATGTGTGCGTTAATTCCTGCAATCAATCCTTGTCCTGCGGCTTCTTCGTATCCGGTAGTGCCATTGATTTGACCGGCAAAGAACAAATTTTTTATCGGTTTGGTTTCCAGTGTCGGATAAAGTTGTGTTGGATCGAAGAAATCATACTCGATGGCATACCCCGGTCGAAAAATATGGACGTTTTTAAATGCAGGTATACGCTGTAATGCCTTTAATTGAATTTGCAAGGGTAACGAAGAAGAAAAACCATTTAAATAATACTCGTTTGTATTCTCTCCTTCCGGTTCAAGAAACAACTGATGGCTTGTTTTTTGTGCAAATGTTACAATCTTTGTTTCTATACTGGGACAGTAGCGAGGACCAATGCTTTTTATTTGTCCGTTATACAATGGGGAATCTTTTAGTCCTTCGCGTAATGCTTCGTGAACAGATTCCGAAGTGTACGTAATCCAACAGCTTCGTTGTTTTAATTCACGTTTGACAGATGGGAGATAGGAAAATTTATGAAAATCGTTCTCGCTTTTTTGTTCTTCCATAGTAGAGAAATCGACGCTTCTTCCATCTATTCTCACAGGTGTACCGGTTTTCATTCGATCAGTTTTAAAACCGATCGATTGAAGTTGTTCCGTTATTCCGTATGATGCCGGTTCCGATGCTCTTCCTCCACTGATTTGAACTTTGCCAATATGGATTAAACCATTCAAAAAGGTTCCGTTGGTAAGTATAACACATTTTGCTGTAAATTCTACACCCATGCGGGTTTTTACTCCTGCAAGAGCGCCGTTTTTGAATACAAGTTCGGTAACGGTGTCTTGCCACATATAGAGATTGGGCGTATTCTCTATAATTTCTCGCCATGTACTGATGAATTTCATCCTGTCGCTTTGAGCGCGAGGACTCCACATCGCAGGTCCTTTCGATCGATTTAGCATACGGAATTGTATGGCAGTACGATCGCTCACGATACCCATTTGCCCTCCCAATGCATCGATTTCGCGCACGATCTGCCCTTTTGCAATGCCTCCTACGGCCGGATTGCAGCTCATTTGTGCGATATTGTTCATATTCATTGTGATGAGCAATGTTTTTGATCCCAAATTAGCTGCCGCGGTAGCCGCTTCGCATCCGGCATGTCCTGCTCCAACAACAATTATGTCGTAATTTAAATTCATTTCCTATTAAAAAACATGCAAAGATACTAAAAAAGAATGAGTTATCCATGTAACTCTATGTTAATGGGAAATAACAAGAATAAAATAAAATTTATTTTATTCTTTTGATTATAAGTTAGATAGAGAGAAATTTCTTAAGCATACGTAATGCTTCTTCTTCGGCTTTTCTCATTTCTTTTATTTCGTCTTCCGATTTGTCCCTTAACCCACATAGATGAAGAATACCATGAATCATGACACGATGTAATTCTTCATCAAAGGAAGTTTGATACTGTTGCGAATTAGAGAGAACGGTTTCAAGACTAATGAAAATATCTCCTGATATTTTATTTTCATCGGAATAATCAAAAGCAATAATATCGGTATAAAAGTCATGATTCAGAAATTGGCGGTTTATTTTTAGAATTTTTTCGTCGTTACAAAATATGTAACAGATATCGCCAATTTGTTTTCCATATTTATTGATCACCGATTCCATCCATTTTGTCGTCGCTCGTTTTTTTATTTTTGGGAAGTCGATGTTTTCTGCTTGAAAAGTTATTGCCATTTTGGAATTTATTTTAGATCGTTAAACATGATTCTTTTGCCTATTTTTATCCAAAGAACAAGTAGGAAACAAAAATTGCCACTATAACGCCGGTTAAATCGGCTAAAAGCGCATAGGGAACCGTGTAGCGCGAATTTTTTATATTGACCGACCCGTAATAAACCGCCACAATATAAAATGTTGTATCGGTTGCACCCTGAAATACTGCCGAAAGTCGGCCGGCGAACGAATCGGCTCCGAATGTTTTCATGGTGTCAATCATCATTCCGCGAGCACCGCTCCCACTTAAAGGCTTCATGAGCGCAGTAGGTATTCCATCGACCCAGCGTGTGTCCATACCGGTAAATGCTATCATATTTTGTAGCCCTTCCATAAGAAAATCCATAGCTCCTGAAGCGCGAAAAACACCCACACCCACAAGAATGGCTATCAGATAGGGAATGATGGTAACGGCTGTTTTGAATCCCTCTTTAGCGCCATCGATGAAAGCGTCGAAAATATTGATTTTGTTTCTCATTGCTTTCAAAATAAAAGTAACGATAATGGTGAGCAAAATGATATTTGCCACAAGACCGGAAACGATATTGATTTTTTCTTGTGGCATGGAATGGAAAACGAAAATTGTTCCTGCAATTATTGCCATGATGATTCCGAAAAACCCTACGATGGCTCTATTAAAGATGTTGATCCCTTGCTTCAGGCAAACGGCTATTACGGCTACGAGGGTGGCGGCAAAAGTTGTTACCATGATCGGGATGAATACATCTGCAGGATTGGCCGCTCCCATTTGAGCGCGGTACACCATGATAGTGACAGGAATAAGAGTTAGTCCTGATGCATTCATTACCAAGAACATAATCATGGGGTCAGATGCTTGGTCTTTTTTTGGGTTGATTTCTTGCAATTCTTTCATTGCCTTCAGTCCAAATGGTGTAGCTGCATTATCAAGCCCCAGCATATTGGCCGATACATTCATTAGGATAGAGCCAAAGGCCGGATGATTTTCAGGAATATGAGGGAAGAGTTTTGAAAACAAAGGAGCCGAAGCTCGAGAAAAAAGCTCTATCATACCGCCACGTTCACCAATTTTCATCACACCCAGCCAAAGTGATAGCACCCCTGTAAGACCCAGAGAAATTTCGAACCCGGTTTTGGCCGAATCGTAACTCGCATTCATGATTTCCGTGAAGACATTTATGTCGCCAAAGAAAATAAGCTTCACTAAGGCTACGACGAAAGCAATGATAAAAAAAGCGATCCAGATGTAATTTAAAACCATGATAGCCCTATTTTCGGGAAAATCCGTTGTCAAAGTTACAATTTATCACAAACCCACAAAAGAGAAAACTTTTATTTTCTATATTTGTCTCTGAGTTTAATTAGATGTTTTTTAATTTTTCATATTAACGCAAAAGTAATATTTTTAACTCAATTACACATTATGGTTTTTTGCTTTGTGTTTGTGTAGCATTTACCGGTTGGATTTACACTTTGAAAGATGAGCTTGAAAGACTTTTTTTATTATCAGAGAGGGGAAAGGATTGCCATTCTTTTGTTATTGATTTTGATTGTATTGACTATAGTGATGAATGGTGTGCTAAAGAAGAATTCCGAAAAAAAGATTCTCGTGCAGAACGATTCGTTGGTGCAAGAGTTTGAACATTTTCAGCGCTCGTTTGAAGATCGGGAAATTGTTGACCCAAATGGCAACGAAAGGAAAATAAATCGCCAATTTTATTCCGAAAAGAAAAGTCTACGGGATCAACAGTCGAATACGGATAAACGCTTGTCGGATTCGGATATCGATTCATCTTTTGAACGTTCTTTTTTTGACGACATGAAACTCACCGAGGGTGAAACCATTTTTTTAAATGAAAGTGATACTGCTGATTGGAAAAAAATCCCCGGAATCGGTAGCGTTTATGCTTCGCGTATTGTAAAATATCGGAATTTGTTGGGTGGTTTTGTTTCTGTAAATCAGCTACGAGAAGTGTACGGGATTGACGATGAATTATTTGCCAAGATATATCCTTACATAAAAACTGACGGAAAATACACCAAAATAGCTGTAAACAAGCTTGAATTCAAGCAACTTCTTCGTCATCCCTATCTCAATTACAAGCAGGTAAAAGTCATTGTCGATTTGCGCAGACGTAAAGGGAATATATCATCTATAAACGAATTGGCATTGCTTGATGAATTTACTGCCGAAGACATTGAGCGCTTAAATCCCTATTTGCAGTTTTAATCACAAATAGGTTTCCATTCTTGGCGATGTTGAATTTTCCCATTTTGTTATAAAAAAGAAAAGCCCGCAATAGGGCGGGCTGAATCGGTATCAATGAAATTTTAATCTTTTGGCGCGTAAACGTTTTCTACTTTTTTAAATTTGTTTTTTCGAGAGCTGCAATATTTTCTTTCAATAGAGCGATTTTGCTTTCGGCATCGGCTTTTTTCTTGCGCTCGTTTTCCACAATTTCAGGCTTGGCATTTTGCACAAACCGCTCGTTGTTCAGTTTTTTCATCACCGATTTTAAAAATCCTTTTTGATATTCCAGTTCGGCATTCAATTTTTTCAGTTCGGTTTCTACATTTGTTTTATCGGACAAAGGGATAGAAAACTCGGTAGTGCCTACAAGGAATCCGACGGATCCCGGTTTTTTCTTTTGAACGTTTTCGATAGAAGTGAGATTGCCCATTTTTATGATCACGCTATCGTAAGTATTTCCGTAATCTCCGGTAAACTGAAGCGAAAGCTTTTCTTTGTTCGGAATCTTTTTCTGCAAACGAATGGTGCGTATTCCTGCAATAATTTCTTTCACTTTTTCGAAATCCGTCAGTAGCGCCTCGTCAAAAGGGCGACTTTCCGGCAAACGAGCAATCATGATGCTATCGTCTTGTTTGCGATCACTCAGTGCCTGCCACAGTTCTTCTGTGATAAAAGGCATAAAAGGGTGAAGAAGGCGCAAGAGGGCGTCAAAAAACGCTAGCGTGGCATCATAGGTTTTGTTGTCGATAGGTTGTCGGTAGGGCGGTTTGACAATCTCGAGATACCATGATGAAAATTCCTCCCAAAAGAGTCGGTATACCACCATCAATGCTTCGGAAAGGCGATATTTTGAGAACAAATCGTCCAACTCGACAATTGCTTTGGAGAGCGTGCTGTCGAACCAGCGAATAGCAATTGCCGCAGTAGTGGGTTGAGGAATATCGTCCCTTACTTTCCATCCTTTTACCAAACGAAAAGCATTCCATATTTTGTTGTTAAAATTACGACCTTGCTCACAGAGCGATTCGTCGAATAGAAGATCGTTGCCCGCAGGAGTGGTAAGCAGCATACCCATTCGAACGCCGTCGGCGCCATAGGTATTTATCAGCTCGAGAGGGTCGGGAGAATTTCCCAGCTGCTTGGACATTTTTCGCCCGGCCTTGTCACGTACGATGCCTGTGAAATATACATTTTCGAAACATTTTTCGTTTCGAAATTCGTATCCGGCCATAATCATGCGGGCTACCCAAAAGAAAATAATGTCGGGACCCGTCACCAGATCGTTGGTTGGATAATAATAGTTGATATCTTCATTGTCGGGATGGAGAATCCCATCAAAAACCGAAATTGGCCATAACCAGGAAGAGAACCAGGTGTCAAGCACATCTTCGTCCTGTTTCAAATCATCGATCGAAAGGGGGTAATCCACTATTTTCAATGCCTTTTGATAAGCTTCTTCTTTGGTTTCTGCAACAACAAACCCGCCTTTTGGTAGATAGTAGGCCGGTATCTGATGTCCCCACCACAATTGTCGGCTGATGCACCAGTCCTTAATATTTTCCATCCAATGGCGATAAACATTCTTGTATTTTGGAGGATAGAATTTGATGACATCGTTCTCTACGGCTTCAAGAGCAGGTTTGGCAAGATCTTTCATTTCAAGAAACCATTGCATGGAGAGTTTAGGTTCAATGGGTACGTTTGTTCTTTCAGAAAAGCCTACTTTATGGATATAGGGTTCGATTTTTTCGAGTAATCCGGCCTTTTGAAGATCTTCTACAATTTTCTCGCGTACGGCGAATCTATCCATTCCGGCATACATGGCTCCGTTTTCGTTGAGAGAACCGTCGGGATTGAAAATATCGATAATCGGAAGTTGATGTTTTTCCCCTAGCATATAGTCGTTGACATCGTGTGCCGGGGTAATTTTCAGACATCCCGTACCAAATTCCATATCCACATATTCGTCTTCAATGACGGGTATGACACGATTGATAAGCGGGACAATCACTTTTTTCCCCTTCAGATGGGCGTTTTTGGGATCATTGGGATGAATACACATTGCTGTATCACCCAGAATTGTTTCCGGTCGTGTAGTGGCGACCACGGCATAACCATCTTCTCCTTCTATTTTGTATCGCAAATAATAGAGTTTACCCTCTTGTTCTTTGTAAATTACCTCTTCGTCCGATAGAGCGGTAAGCGCTTGTGGATCCCAATTAACCATTCGTACACCACGGTATATTTTCCCTTTGTCGTACAAATGACAAAAAGCCCTGATGACACTTTTGGATCGTATTTCGTCCATAGTGAAACAGGTTCTGTCCCAATCGCAGGAAGCGCCCAGTTTTTTCAATTGTTCAAGAATAATTCCTCCGTGTTCATGCGTCCACTCCCAAGCATGTTTCAGAAATTCTTCGCGAGTGAGATCCGTCTTTTTGATCCCCTGCGATGCGAGTTTGGCTACCACCTTTGCCTCGGTAGCAATTGAAGCGTGGTCGGTTCCCGGCACCCAACAAGCGTTTTTCCCTTTCATGCGTGCCCTACGGATTAAGATATCTTGAATCGTATTGTTAAGGATGTGCCCCATGTGCAGAATCCCTGTCACATTTGGAGGAGGAATGACAATTGTATAGGGTTCACGTTCATCGGGCTCTGAATGAAAATATCGGTTTTCCAACCAATAGCGATACCATTTTTCTTCTACTTCGGATGGATTGTATTTACTTGCTATATTCATAAGTCATTTCATTTGAAGTGCAAAGGTATGAAAAAATGCGCTTCATTGAAACGCATCTTCCATTACATACGGCTGTGAGGTTTTATTCTTCGTAAAGAAGATAAATTTTGCGTTGTTCTTTGAACTTCTGTACATCATCATACCATTTCTTTTTGATTTCTTCGGCCGATTTCCCTGCGATGATATCTTTTCGCACATAATCAACGCCGATCAATTTTTCGAAGAAAGGAGTAAAAAATGATTCACCGATTTGCAAATTGTTGTATGCGTCGATGACATACGAAAGATCAAAGCCGTTTTTTCGTATTTGTTCGTCAGGAATATTTTTCAGATCAACACCACAACATTTTTGGTTGAGAAAAGGAGGATTTTTTGCACCGGGAATGCTTCTCGGAATGAAACAGAAAGTAGATCCTTTATAATTTGGATGCCCATAAACCTGAAAAGGAAATGGGGTTCCTCGACCGAGACTCATCACCGTGCCTTCGAAAAGACAGGTTGAGGGATAAAGATAAATAGCATGCATATTGGGTAAGTTGGGCGACGGAGGAATGGGCAACTCGTACAACGATTGATGGGTATAATTTTCACACGGAACAACAGTTACATCACATGTGCGCCCGTCGGGCATCCATTTTTCGCCATTGATCATCAATGCCAGTTCGCCTAGCGTCATACCGTGAACCACCGGAATCGGTAGCCATCCCACGCCCGATTTGTACTTCATATCCAGCAGTGGTCCATCCACATAAAAACCGTTCGGATTGGGGCGGTCGAGCACAATCATTTTTTTATCTGAGGCTGCACAGGCATCCATCATACGTGCCATTGTGATATAATAGGTATAAAAGCGCGTTCCGACATCCTGTAGATCAAAAACCAACACGTCAAAAAGGTTCATCTTTTCTGCGGAAGGTTTCCCGCCTTCGCCTCCATACAATGACCAAATAGGAATTCCTGTTTTTTCGTCGATGGAATTCGCTACATGTTCACCTGCGTCGGCAGTTCCGCGAAAACCATGTTCAGGAGAAAAAATGCCGACGATATCGAAATGGTTTCGCTTTAGCAGATCTACCAGATGTTCATTACCTATCATGCCGGTTTGGTTGGATAAGACGGCTATACGTTTCCCTTGCAGTAAAGGAAAATACCGATCGGTTTGTTCGGCGCCAACTTTAATCCTTTGTTGATTGGGCTTGCTGTGGGGTAGGTGTGGAATTGGTGCGGTGTTGACCTTGCCCGTAGGGGGTCGTGAAAATAGCGAGAGGCAGAAAACAAGTAAAAATAAAATGGGAGTTTTTTTCATGTTTAATTTTCCGGTTGAGTTTTGGAATATTTTTGTTGTTCGTGAAGACGATCAAATTCTTCTTCAATTGAAAGGAGTTCTTTTTTTAGGTCTTGCAATCGCTCCAATAATTCGAGACGTTTTTCTACTTCTGATTTTTTCGATTTCAATGCCTGGCGCGCACCTTCAAGTGTCAAACCTTTATCTTTAACCAAGTGATATACTATTTCAACTTGTCGGATATCTTCTTTTGTGTATTGGCGTGTGCCTCCGGCTGTTTTTTTGGGATTGATGTTATCGAATTCTTTTTCCCAGAAACGCAAAAGTGAAACATTCACGGCAAAATGATCGGCCACTTCTTTAATGGAGTAATAAAGGCGTTTATCATCAAAATCGATTGGTTTGCGTCGTTTTCCCATGTGAAAAACCGGTTTTTTGGGTTAGAACCTTCCGTTTGTTGCCGTTACTGACAAGAAATGGGTTCAGAATGCAACAAAAATAAACTTTTTGCCGTAATTTTGCAAACGGAATTAAACAAAAAGAAATCCTATTTTTTATTTTTATGATGACTTCAAAAGAAATACGTCAATCTTTCAAAGATTATTTTGCATCCAAAGGACATCAAATTGTGCCATCGGCTCCAATGGTAATCAAGGACGATCCTACGTTGATGTTTACCAATGCCGGGATGAATCAGTTTAAAGATATTATTTTGGGCAATACACCCGCAAAATACCGTCGTGTGGCCAATGTGCAGAAATGCCTTCGTGTAAGCGGGAAACACAACGATCTAGAAGAAGTAGGGCACGACACTTATCATCACACCATGTTTGAAATGTTGGGCAATTGGTCCTTCGGCGATTATTTTAAAAAAGAAGCTATTGAATTTGCATGGGAATATCTTACCGAAGTTTTGAAACTCGATAAAGATCGTTTTTATGTAACTGTTTTTGAAGGGAGCGCCGAAGAGGGTTTGCAGCGCGATGTCGAAGCCGCAGGGTATTGGTTGCGTTATTTACCTGCCGAACGCATTATCGATGGGAGCAAGGAAGACAATTTTTGGGAAATGGGCGATACCGGTCCGTGTGGGCCATGTTCGGAGATTCATATCGATATTCGTCCTCAGGAAGAACGCGAAAAAGTGGATGGGCTGTCACTTGTGAACAGAAATCATCCGCAAGTGATCGAGATCTGGAATCTTGTATTTATGCAGTACAACCGTAAAGTTGATGGCTCGCTCGAAGAGCTGCCGGCAAAAGTGATCGATACGGGTATGGGTTTCGAAAGGCTTTGTATGATCGTTCAGGGAAAGACTTCGAATTACGATACCGATATTTTTCAGCCACTCATTCAAAAGATTGGAGAGTTGAGCGGGACGCGGTATGGAGAAGATGCCCAAAAAGACGTTGCTATGCGTGTTGTGGCCGACCATGTTCGCGCCATTGCTTTCTCTATTACCGATGGACAATTGCCCTCCAATACCGGCGCAGGTTATGTAATTCGTCGCATTTTGCGTCGTGCTGTTCGGTATGGCTATACTTTTTTGGGGTTGAAAGAGCCTTTCATATATAAACTTGTTCCCACCCTTATTGAGGTGATGGGTGAAGCATATCCCGAATTGACAACTCAGCAGACATTGGTAGAGCGGGTGATCAACGAAGAGGAGGAATCTTTCTTGCGTACGCTCGAAACCGGTATTCGGTTGTTGGATAAACAAATAGAAGAACACAAAGCAGCCGGTAAAACTCAACTCGGAGGAACAATAGCTTTTCAGCTTTACGATACGTATGGGTTTCCGCTCGATCTCACTGAACTGATTCTTCGTGAGCATGGTATGACGGTAGACATCCATGGGTTCGATTTGGAAATGCGGAAACAGAAAGAACGTGCCCGGAATGCTGCTGCCGTTGAAACAGGCGATTGGGTGCAGGTTCATGAAGGAGAACCGGAATTCGTGGGGTATGATCTCACGGCTTGTGAATCTCGAATCCTACGTTATAGAAAGGTAAAACAAAAAAATCGGCAGTTTTATCAGATTGTTTTCGAAAAATCGCCATTCTATGCCGAAATGGGTGGACAAGTAGGCGATAGTGGCGTTTTTGTTGATAAAGACGGTAAAGTGTTCCGGATTTTTGATACGAAAAGAGAAACCAATTTGGCGGTGCATCTTAGCAATGAAATGCCGGGCGATCCCACAGGTATTTTTCGTCTCGAAGTTGATATGGAAAAACGTACGGCAACTGAGTGTAATCATACGGCTACACACCTTCTTCATGAAGCTCTTCGCGAAGTATTGGGCGAGCATGTCGAGCAAAAAGGGTCGCATGTTTCGCCCGATGCGTTGCGGTTCGATTTTTCTCATTTTCAGAAAATGACCCCCGAAGAAATTCGGGAAGTGGAACGACGTGTTACAGAAAAAATTCGGCAAGATCTTAAGCTCGAAGAGCATCGAAATGTTTCACTTGAAGAGGCAAAGGCTTCCGGAGCAATAGCCCTTTTTGGAGAAAAGTATGGCGATGAAGTTCGTACGGTTCGTTTCGGTACATCTATTGAGTTGTGCGGTGGGACCCATATCTCTTCAACGGGTCGCATTGGTACATTTCGTATCGTGAGCGAAAGCGCTATTGCTGCAGGTGTGCGACGTATTGAAGCCGTAACTGCAAAAAAATGCGAAGAATACCTTTACGAGATGGAAGATATGCTGAAAAGCGTTAAAAATATGTTGAACAATCCACCCGATGTAGTGCAGGCATTGCAGCGATTATTGGATGAAAACAACGAGATGAAAACAACGATTCAGGAGTTCGTAAAGGAAAAAACCGAACGGATAAAACAAGGCATCATTGCGAAAAAGGAGATCATCAATGGCATTTCTGTTTTTAAGCTAACCGGATCCGATATCTCTCCCGATGTGGTTAAAGACATTGCTTTTCAGCTGAAAGGGCAATTTCCTGAAAAAATGTTTTTTGTTGCCGGAACTTCAATGAAAGGCAAAGCCAATATTACTGTTATGCTCAGCGATGATTTGGTGAAAAAAGGTCTGCATGCCGGAAATTTGGTTCGTCAGGCTGCAAAGTTTATTGAGGGTGGGGGTGGAGGACAACCTCATTTTGCTACCGCCGGAGGTAAAAAAGTCGATGGGCTGTCAGCAGCTATGCAATTGATACTGAAAAATCTGTGAAATTAATTTTAATCGTGAATAGCGGGAAACAATCGCTTCCCGCTATTTTTTTGTCCTTTTGTAGGTTTTTTTGTTTATTTTTGAAGAAAATACGTTTTACTATGGATAAACGACGAATCACGCTCAAAGATATTGCCAAGGCATTGAATTTATCGCCATCTACCGTTTCAAGGGCAATGAAAAATCATCCGGCAATTAGCCTGGAGACGAGGAATCTTGTGCAAAAATATGCCGAAGAACACAAATACAAGCCTAATCCAATGGCTATGCGCTTACGCATGAATCGAAATAACGTTATAGGGGTCATTGTTCCCGAAATTGTTCATTACTTTTTTTCCACGGTTCTTGCCGGAATTCAGGAAGAAGCTGAGAGACAAAACTACAATATTCTCATCTGCCATTCCAATGAAAATTACGATCGTGAAGTGAAGAGTGTCGAAATGTTGCTGGATGCGGGTGTTGATGGTATTTTAGTTTCGCAATCGAAAAGTACCGTAAAATATGATCATTTTCAGGAAATTATTGATAATGGCATTCATTTAGTTTTCTTCGACCGTATTTGCACAGGGATCAATACTGATAAAGTGGTTGTGGATGATTATGTTGGAGCATTCCGTGCAGTTAACTATCTCATTGAGACAGGTTGCAATCGGATTGTTTTTCTCGGTGCTAATCCCCATCTTCCGATTTCAACCAATCGCAAAATGGGTTACGAGGATGCACTGCGTAACCATCGGTTGCCGCCAGAAAATGAGTTTATAGCCGTATGTGATACGCCGGATCTGGTTCAGGAAGTTGTCCCTCGGATGTTAAGCAGACAACCTGTTCCCGATGCTTTTTTCTGCATTAATGATGAAGTTGCGGCTTATTGTCTTCAATTGATTAAATCAGCAGGATTTCGTGTACCTGATGATATCTCGATTTGCGGATTTACCAATTCTTACATTACAGAAGTAACTTCTCCAACCTTGACCAGCGTTGACCAACATGGTTTTGAGATGGGAAAAGAATCTGCCCGTCTTTTGATTAACCGCATAAGTGGTTTGGAAACCAAAAGTGGTGTGGTTAGTAGAGTTATCAAAACGAATTTAGTGGTCAGGGAATCTACACGATAATTAGAGAAAATAGATATGGGTTCAAGGTATTGTTTTATGCAATCGTTTGCATAAAAAATCCCGGGTTAAATTTTGCATTGTATGTCAATAAGATAAGAAGTATTGTAAATTTGTTCAATAACATATTTGTATATACATGGAAAAAAGACGTTTGTCCTTTTGGGAAATTTGGAACATGAGTTTCGGATTTTTGGGAATTCAATTTGGTTTTGCTTTGCAGAATGCTAATGTTAGTCGTATTTTCGAAACTTTGGGTGCAAAAGTAGGAGATATCCCTATTTTATGGATTGCCGCACCCATTACCGGCTTGATCGTTCAACCTATCATCGGGCATTATAGCGATAAAACGTGGAACCGGTTCGGTCGGCGTCGTCCCTATTTCACTGTTGGAGCCATTTTCACCACACTGGCATTGTTCATTATGCCTAATTCGCCCGTTCTTTGGGTAGCAGCCGGTATGTTGTGGATTATGGATGCATCCATCAATATTTCCATGGAGCCTTTTCGTGCCTTTGTGGGCGATAATCTGCCAACGGAGCAACGCACGATGGGTTTTGCCATGCAGAGTTTTTTTATCGGTACGGGAGCAGTGATTGCCTCAGTTTTGCCTTATGTACTTACCAACTGGTTCGGTGTTTCCAATATTGCGCCCGAGGGTGTTATTCCGAAATCCGTTAAGCTTTCGTTTTACATCGGTGGATTTTTTTTGTTGAGTGCTGTCCTTTACACCGTTTTCACGACGAAGGAATATTCCCCTGAAGAATTGGCTGCTTTTGAAAAGCATAAAGAAATAGCCACCGGGATAAAAATCGAACATAAACTGCCAGTAACCTCTTCGCAATTCATAAAAAACGGTATATCTTGGAGTGCTATTGGTTTAATCATTACATTGCTTATTGCTGCTTTCCATCTTGATGCTCAACTTTACATTATTTCCGGATTGTTGCTAATTTTCGGCATTATTTTGCTCATTTCGGGTTTGATTGCAAAGAATAATGACAAACCTCAAGGAATGACTGTTATTATGAACGACTTGCTACACATGCCGAAGACCATGGCGCAACTGGCCATCGTTCAATTTTTTTCGTGGTTGGCTTTTTATGCGATGTGGATCTATACGACTCCTGCTATAACTCAACATGTTTATGGGGCCACCGATTCAGCTTCGGAACTTTACAATCAGGGAGCCAATTGGGTAGGTGTTTTGTTCGGCGTATATAACGGAGTTTCGGCTGTATTCGCTTTTTTGCTGCCGTTGCTTGCGAAACAAATCGGACGGAAAGCCACCCATGCTTTTGCCCTTACCGTTGGCGGAATTTCTTTTATTTCATTTTTCTTTATTCATGATCCTTTGGTTTTGCTTATTCCGATGATCGGTATCGGATTTGCATGGGGGAGCATTCTTTCCATGCCATATGCTATTCTTACAGGTTCTCTACCTGCAGATAAAATGGGGACGTATATGGGAATTTTCAATTTTTTTATCGTTATTCCACAGATTCTTGCAGCAAGCATTCTGGGATTCGTTACCCGTGATATTTTTGGCGGAAAAGTAATTTTTACGATGGTTCTCGCAGGATGTTCACTTATTTTGGGCGCATTGTCCGTATTTTTTGTGCAGGATAAAGACGATGTTTTTCGCTTAAAAAAAGGGAAGGCCAAGAGTTATTAATGCAAAAAACCTGCACTTATAGGAGGCAGGTTTTTGTTTGCTATCTATATTGCTCGATGGTATTTTATGAGGATTAGCTTCACACTTCCGGCTTAGTTAATATTCATCCTCGTTGAAAAAGAAATCTTCTTTGCTCGGATAATCCGGCCAGATATCTTCAATAGACTCGAAGATTTCGGTTTCTTCCTCAATTTCCTGCAAATTTTCGATAACCTCCAATGGGGCACCGGAGCGTTGGGCATAATCGATTAACTCGTCTTTTGTGGCAGGCCATGGAGCATCCTCCAGTTTTGAAGCTAATTCTAATGTCCAGTACATATATTATTAATTTTTAAATGAAAGGTCTTTTTTTTGTAGTCGCAAATATAATAAAATTAGATATATATTGTTATTCACAATACATTTCTCTACCCGATTTGAGATTTTCATGCCTGGCGAGTACGAAAAAATAGTCCGATAATCGGTTTATAAAACTCAGAATTTGTTGATCTATCGGATATTTCTTTTTCAATCGAAAGACTTCTCTTTCGGCACGACGGCATACTGTGCGGCAGATATGTGCCCTTGCGGCTGCTTCGTTTCCACCGGGAAGAACAAACCGACTAAGTTTGGGCAATGAGATATCCAACCGATCGATTTCTTTCTCGATTAGGGAGACGTCGTCGTCGGTAACCCGACATGTCCTTTCGACAGTTGAATTCTCTGTGTCCGTTGCCAAATAAGAACATACGTTAAACAATTTGTGTTGAACGAACGCCAGAAAATTTTTTGTTACCGTTTCTTCTATAACGCACGTCAGCCATCCTACAAAACTATTGAGTTCGTCAATCGTTCCGTACGTTTCCAATCGGATGTGGGTTTTAGGTACACGTCTACCGCCTATAAGCGATGTTTTACCTTTATCTCCTGTTTTTGTATACAACATATTCTTTTTCATCTTCTGCGCAAGATAAGATAATAATCAAATCAAATAGTTTAATTTGTAGTAATTGGAATTTAAAATAACTATACCTAAATGTTTCTTGTCAAAGGTAAGTCTTGCTCTTTCGTCGTCTTTAATTTTTTTCCATATCGATTTTGTAGCTTTGTTTCTATTAATATTTGTCATCATCCAGAAGGTTCGATCGTTACTACGTTCAATAAGTATTTCCGTTACATTTGTGTTTTTAGGCAATTCATAATTCAAATTGAAAAAAATAGCGTCAAAAGTTCCGGAGGGTATAGTATTCCTTATTGTTATTTGATCTTTTTTATGAGACAGCAATTTTTGTGCCACTGCAATCTTGTCGGGATCGCTTTCGACACCCACGCAAGTGGTTTTCTTTGAAGGAGCTGTAAGGAAGAGTGTATTGATTCCTTTTTCGGAACCTATTTCCAAGATATTCTTTGGATGAAAATAATTTACCAGACGGAACGACAGATAATGGGTTTCGCAAATCTCTTTCGGGTTAATGTTTCGGTTCGACAGGTGATTTTCGATATCGAAATAGGCATTGTAAGGCAGTTTTTCGTTGATGACTTTGGTAATAAAATAAAAAGCAAAAGGAGAATGCACTCCGAAGCCTTTTGCTGTACGTTTTCGTTGAAAAAATGCAGACATTTGCAATCAATTTTTTTAATTACATTTTTTGTATTAAAGCCACTGCATAGGCCACAATTCCCTCTTCCCTGCCCACGAACCCCATTTTTTCTGATGTGGTAGCTTTGATGGAGATATTTTCTTCATTGGTTTGTAGAATTGTCGCCAAGGTCTGCTGCATCGCCGGGATATAGGGATTCAGTTTGGGTTGTTCGGCACATACGGTTGCATCGATATTGCCGACCCGATAACCTTTTTCTTGAATAAGCCGATAGGTCTCTTTCAACAGAATTTTGCTGTCGATATGCTCATATTTCGGAGAGGTGTTTGAGAAATGAAATCCAATATCGCGCAGGTTGGCCGCTCCAAGCAGGGCGTCGCAAATGGCATGGATAAGCACGTCGGCATCGGAATGCCCGTCCAATCCCATTTTGTGATCAATTTTTATTCCCCCAAGCCACAGTTCTCTACCTTTTTGCAGGCGATGCATGTCGTATCCAAAACCGATTCGTAGATCCATTGTGTTTAATGTAATACGTTTTTTTGATTTTTAATGGTGTTTCAGCTATTGACGCGGAATTTATTCACTTGTTTCGCAATAAAACTTTGTAAATGATGGCTCATTTAATTCTGAAATCGAGCAATTTTTCGTTTTCAATATACCCCTCGAGGTGATCGTTTATAGCAACCGGTCCTATTCCTGCAGGTGTGCCCGTGAAGATAAGATCGCCTATTTTCAGTGTAAAAAACTTGCTGATATACGAAATGATTTTGTCTACAGAGAAGATCATTTCGGCTGTATTTCCTTTTTGAACCGTTTTGCCGTTGATGTCGAGGTGAAAATCGATGTTTTGCATATGAGGGAATTTATTTTTCGAGATGAAGTTGCCTACGGGAGCCGAATTATCAAAGCTTTTGGCTATTTCCCAGGGCAAGCCCTGTTGTTTTAACCGATGTTGAAGGTCTCGCGCCGTAAAATCGATACCCACCGTAATTTCATTGTAATAACGGTGCGCAAATCGTTCTGCAATGTTTTTCCCCAGTCGGTCGATTTTTATGACGATTTCGGTTTCGTAATGAATTTCGTTCGAAAAATCAGGCAGGAAAAAAGGTTTCCCATTTTTCAGCAAGGCGGTGTCGGGTTTCATGAAAATAACCGGTTCTTCGCTTACGAAAACAGATTTCATCTCCTCATTGTGAGAAGCGTAGTTAAGTCCTATGGCAAAAATCTTCATGTTGCTTGAATTTTATTTGGGCAACTGTTTTAAACGATTAAACATAACAGCCAAATGAGCATATATCGATGTATTTTGGAGGACAACGTCTTCAGGGACGCGGATGCGAAAAGGCGTAAAATTCCATATTCCGCGGACACCTCCTTCAATCAAATAATCGGCTGTTTGTTGTGCAATGTCTGCCGGCACTGTGAGCACACCGATTTCGGCTTTTATGGTTTTTTGGTTTCTTTCTATAAATTCATCGGCATGATAGACAGGGATATTGTTGATTTTAGTATTTACGATATCGTCTTTGATATCGAACCCTGCCAAAATTTTCAATCCATATTGTTCCAGCCCGGAGTCGGCCAGCAAGGCTGCACCTAGGCTTCCTACTCCGAATAAAACGGCTTTATGGCTGGAGCGGAATCCGAGAAATTCTTCCAGTACGTCAATGAGTTGATCAATTTCGTATCCTACTCGCGTTTTTCCCGAAATATTTACATAAGAAAGGTCTTTTGCTATTTGAGTGGGAGATACATTGATTTTTTTTGCTATTTGAGTGGAAGACACGTACGATTCTCCTTGGTTTTTCAAGAGCTTGACATATGCAAGATACCACGGCAACCTGCGGAGGGCGGGTTCGGGAATATTTCGTTGATATGAGGAAGATTCAATCATAAGGTGATTGTCAAAGTTGTGCAAAGATATGTTTTTTTATGGATTTTAGATAAAAAACGACCACTCAAATTGGTTATCTTTGTAGAGAGTAAAAAAATGATGACAGATTTTCACAGAGAGATTCATCCGCTTGAACCGTTTTTGCCGGAAAAGTCCAAAGTGTTGATGTTGGGAAGCTTTCCTCCGCCAAAGGCAAAATGGGGAATGGATTTTTACTATCCAAACTTCTGGAACGATATGTGGCGGATATTCGGGTTGGTTTTTTTCGACGACAAAGATCATTTTCTGACAATCGACGGAGAGGCATTCGACAAGGAACGTATTGTTTCTTTTCTCGATAAAAAAGGAATTGCTCTATATGATGTGGCTTGTGAGATTGTTCGATTAAAAGGCAATGCGTCGGATAATTTTTTGGAAATTGTTCAGCCCATCGATTTGTATGCAGTGTTGGAAAAGATTCCTTTGTGTCGGACGTTGGTAACAACCGGAGAAAAGGCAACCCATACACTATGTTCGCTTTTGCCCACTCAAATAAAAAAACCTTCTATCGGGAGTTTCGAAAAAATAGAGCTCAATGGGAAGATTTTTCGGTTCTACCGCATGCCTTCTTCATCAAGAGCTTATCCAAAGCCTTTGTTGGAAAAAGCCGATATCTACAAACGTTTTTTCTTGGAGATAGGCTTACGTTAAGGCTCTTCATAAAAAAATCCTTCCAATTTT
>ERZ773359.1480-NODE-1480-length-32237-cov-15.411379_pt1 | contig 32237 bp, 42 predicted proteins | sample MGYA00374955_ERZ773359 | MGnify/ENA primary metagenome ERZ773359 (study PRJEB29098, sample SAMN04486028) | biogas fermenter metagenome | study: EMG produced TPA metagenomics assembly of the Biogas fermentation microbial communities from Germany - Plant 4 DNA1...
TTTGTGCGAGCTGGAGAAAACAGGCGGGAAGGACTAGGAGGGGCAGCATGGCCAAGGCAAAGCCAAAGTACTTCCGGCAAGTTGAAAGACTCTTATATGATTACAAATACTTGGACCAGGCCATAGCAAACCTGGAGGCCGAGCTTGAGGCCATTATGCCCCAGACCTCTACCAGCCTGATCAAAGTTGGCCAGGGCAGCACGCGTACCCTTTTCGACACCAGCCAGACGGAGCGCTACGGCATCAAGCGGGCGGAATCCCGGCTGCGGGAGAAGCTCTTGGAGAAGCGCCGACATAAGAAAGCGATCAAGGAGATCCGGGAGCAGCTGACGGATGAAGAGAATACCTTCATTTGGCTGCGGTACGACCTGGAGAAGACGCATGACGAGGTTATGGAGGCGCTGGAGAGCCGGGGCCAGCCATGCAGCAGACGGCAATATTTTTACATGAGAAAGCGAATCATCAACAAAATAGCCCGATATTTAGGGCTTTTAGAGTGATTTTTGCTTTGCACTTTTTTTGCACTTTTTTTGCACTCACAAATCGGAAAAAATGATAGATAATATATAATAGAAATTGGCGGCCGCAAGCAGGCGCCCCGCTATTAAAAAGGATTTTTTGATTTGCGGGAGATTTTCACCTTTTAACGAAACGGAACAGCATAATATTAAGAGCCTTACAGTGAAACTGAAACAGGCGAAACGAAACGAGCACCTCAAAAAATAAAGGAGATAGCCGAACAAGCTACTGAGGAGGCTAAAGCCGAGGTAAGAGAATACGTCGCCGGCTGGCGGGCAACGAAAACATTTTATGGCCGGCAAAACACCTCTTTCGGCGGTGAAACTCAATGCCGCAAAGACCAAAAAGACCTTGCTCAAAGCCCGGTTGTCCGAATCTGACAGATGGGCGATATTGCGAGGAACACCAAGAAGAAGCAGAGAAACGAAAAGCGGAGAGCAATAGATTTTATGATAAACATGTTAGAGATAAGCAGGCGGAGGCTTTTTATAAAAGCAAAGCATGGGTGGCAGCTAGACAGCAGGCATTAATAAGAGACAATTATCTATGCCGGGAATGCTTGAAACGAGGGCGAATTACTCGAGCTGATACTGTGCATCATAAAATAGAACTGAAAGAAGATTGGAGCAAGAGACTACAGATAGACAACCTGGTGAGCCTTTGCACGGAGTGCCACAATAGAATGCACTCAAGGGGGTAGGGGGAGGTCAAAAATTTTTAATCGAGGTGCAGAAGACCGGCGACGGGCCTCCGCGCAACATTTTTTCCCGAAATGACGATTTTCCCAGAGGTGATCAAAAATGGCCGGCAGACCACCGAAGCCGGTTGCCCTCATTAAACTCGAAGGAAGGGCCCACCGGACAAAGGCAGAGCTCGAAGCCCGGGAGAAGGCAGAGAAGCAACTTTTGACCGGCCGGAAGATGAAGGCCTGGCCGGAGGTCCGGGAGAACGAGCTGGCCAAGAAGGAGTTCAACCGTGTCAAGAAGCTGCTCGAGATCATTGGCCACAACGACGCCCTGCACGAAGCGGTGATCAACCGCTACTGCCTGCTGACCGCCGAGTGCAAGCAGATTGAAAAGACGATTGAGCAGCTGCGGGGCGAGCTTGTGGAGCTGGCCGAGGCCCGGCAAAATGACGAGATTGATTTCATGGCCTACCTCGAAGAGAAGGGCAACATCCATAACCGCATCATCGCCTGGGATAAGAAGCTCATGGACAAGCGCAAGATGCTGCTCCAAATCGAGAAGGAGAACATCATGACCATTATGGCCGCGCTGCGGTCCATACCGAAGCAGCCGAAAGAAAAGAAAGACAGCCCGATGGCTGAATATCTCCGCAAAAAGAGGGAGGGCAAAAGCGGGTGATGTAAGTGCACGATAAAGAGCGGGCCCTTGACGTCATAGAATTTATTCAAATGCTCCACCATACAGGCGACTTTTACGGGGAGCCTTTTTTATTGCTGGATTGGCAGTACCAGGTCATTTGGGATGTTTACGGGACTGTCAATGAGAGTGGTTATAGGCAGTACCGATACGCTTACCTTGAAATACCGAAAAAGAACGGCAAAACGGAGCTCGTCGCCGGCCTGGCCCTTTATCATCTTTACAATGACCCCCCAAGCGGACAGATTTACTGCGTGGCAGCTGAAAGAGAGCAGGCGGCTCTGGTATATAGGGCCGCCAAGCAGATGATAGAGCAAGACGAGGCCTTGCAGGAGCTTGTCAGGGTAGTAGACAGCAAAAAGGAAATATACAACCGGGAAACCGGCACCTTTATTAAAGTGCTTTCTGCTGAGGCATATTCCAAGCACGGCCTGAACCCAACCGTGGTTATTTTTGATGAGCTCCACGCCCAGCCGAATCGTGAACTCTGGGATGTCATGACCTTCGGCGCCGGCGCAGCCCGAAAAGAACCACTCTGGTGGGTAATTACTACCGCCGGCGATGACCCTGATCGCAAAAGCATCGGCTGGGAAGTCCACGAATACGCCCGGAGAATCATTGACGGCGAAATTGAGGACCCGGCCTGGTATGCAAAAATCTATTGTGCCGATGAAGATGACGACATCTTTAATGAGGCGACTTGGTATAAAGCGAATCCGAGCCTGGGGCACACAATAGACATCGAAACAGTGCGCCAGGAAGCTATTGGCGCCAGAAATGACGAGGCCAAAGAAAAGCTGTTCCGCTGGTTACGATTGAACCAATGGATCGCTTTGAAATCCGTTGGTTGGCTGCCGCTGACACTATGGGACGCCACCGTTGGCGACTGGAACCCCGCCGATCTGATCGGCAAAAGCTGCTATGTTGGTTTGGACCTGTCCAGCACGACCGACCTTACCGGGGAGTGCTTGCTGTTCCCGCCCCAGGAAGGCATTGACGGGTGGCGGGCGATATTTGAGGCATGGATCCCTGAAGAGAGCATGAAAGAGCGTGTCAGGCGGGACAAAGTGCCTTACGACCGGTGGGTGAAGCAAAAATATCTTCACGCCACGCCGGGCAATGTTGTTGATTATGAATTTGTCGAGACAAGAATTCTGGCCCAGAGCCTGCAATACAACATCATTGAGGTTGATACTGACCCGTGGAACAGCCGGATGCTGACGCAGCGGCTTATGAAAAACGGCATTACGGTAGTGGAGATCCCGCAAACAATAGCCAATATGTCCCCGGCGATGAAAGAAATTGAACGCCTGGCAAAAACGGGTCAATTTACGCACGAAGCCAACCCGGTGGCGCGCTGGTGCTGGGGAAATGTGACCGTGGCCGTTGACGGCAATGGCAACATAAAGCCGATGAAAAACAAAAGCATTGAAAAGATTGACTTAATGGTGGCTATGATCAATGCCATGGCCCGGGCAATGCTGAACCAGCCCAAAACTGATGTATCGAAATATGCCAGTGGTGATTTTTTGGACAAACTTTGGAGTTAGAGGGTGCTTAAATGACGCTGTGGCAAAGGTTTTTAAGCTTATTCAGGCCGAAAGCAGAAACGCGTGAAACAATCGGCATAAACGACAGGCGCCTCCTGGAGATACTGGGCATTGAACCCGGTGAACTGAATCTGAAAGGCAAAAACGCACTCAAGGAAGCGTCCGTCTTTGCCTGTATCCGCATCCTAGCCGATGCTGTCGGAAAATTACCGTTAAAAATTTATCAAGACAAAAATGGTAAGCAGTCAGCAGCAGGGCATTATCTAACACCGCTACTTAAAATACGCCCTAATCCCTGGATGAGCTCTAGGGATTTTTTTAAAGCAATGGAAGTGCAGCGGAATGTATATGGAAATGCTTATGCCTGGCTTGATATTAAAACGAGAGGCCCTGATGCAGGAAAAGTATCAGGTATTTACCCTTTGGATAGCACAAAAGTGGAAATATGGGTTGACGATGTTGGCCTACTGCCAGGCAAAGGCAAGATGTGGTACATCTACCGGGATAACAAGGGCAAGGAGTATAAAATCAAGCCGGATGAAATCTTGCATTTCAAGGGCCTCACCTTCGACGGCATTGTTGGCATGACGCCGCTGGAGAAGTTGAAAGACACAATTGAAAACGCCGGTGCGGCCAGCAAGTTCTTAAACAACAGCTTTAAAACCGGGATGCAGACCAAGGGCATCATTCATTACGTTGGCGATCTTAGCCCTGATGCAGAAAAGACCTTCCGGGAGAAGTTTGAGCAGATGTCCAGCGGCTTAAAGAACGCCAACAGAGTGTCTCTGTTGCCTATTGGTTACCAATATCAGCCTTTGAGTTTGAAGCTCACCGATGCGCAGTTCCTGGAGAATACGGAGCTGACTATTCGACAGATCGCCGCGGCCTTTGGCGTGAAAATGCACCAGCTAAATGAGCTCTCCCGGGCAACCCATACCAACGTCGAGCACCAGCAACGGGAATTCTACATTGACACTTTAATGGACATCTTGACTGGTTACGAGCAAGAACTGTCGTATAAGCTGTTCACGGAGCAAGAGCTTGAAGATGGTTACTATATCAAGTTCAACGTCAACGCCATCCTGCGGGCCGATCCGAAAACCAGGTATGAGGGCTACCGGGTTGCGATCCAATCCGGCTTCCTGACGCCAAACGAAGTCCGGGCCCTGGAGGAACTGGAGCCTAAAGAAGGCGGCGACAAGCTCCTGGTTAATGGCAACATGATGCCTATCGAGATGGCCGGCGTGCAATACAAAAAAGGCGGTGGAAATAGTGAATAAGAAGAAGGGCAAGAAATTCTGGAGCTTTAAGGCCCTGGCTGAAAAGACCGGGGAGCTCACCCTTTACGGCGAGATTTCGGATGTCACCTGGTGGGGCGACGAAATAACGCCTAAGCAGTTTAAAGAGGACCTGGACGCCCTGGGCGATATTGATACCTTGAACGTTTATATCAACAGCCCGGGTGGCGATGTCTTTGCCGGGCAGACCATCTACTCCATGCTGAAGAGGCATAAGGCATATAAAAACGTCTATATCGACGGGGTGGCTGCCAGCATAGCTTCCCTGGTGGCGATGGCCGGAGATAAAATTATAATGCCGGCTAACGCCATGATGATGATTCACTCCCCCTGGACTATTGCGTTAGGCAACGCCCAGAATTTCCGCAAGCTGGCTGATGATCTGGACAAGATCCGGGACAGCATGGTGGTGGCCTATGAGAGCCGGTCCGCCTTGACAGCAGAAGAGGTTGTTGAGTTCATGGACGCTGAGACCTGGTTGTCCGCTAAAGATTGTCTGGAGTACGGTTTTGCAGATGAAATTGAGGAAGTCAAGCAAGTCGCGGCCTGCATAAGCGAAAAATATCTTGCCATATATCGCAACATACCGCAAGAACTCATAAAGCCGCCGGAGGGCGAGGGGGTGAAAAGCAGCGAGATTGCGTTAAGGAAAAAGAAGTTGTTGCTGGAGTTGGAGCTGTAAAAACTCTTTTTTATTGCCATCGCCGTTTTCTCATTGGAGCCGCAAGGCTCTTTTTCATTACCAAAAATGAAAGGGAAGTGGTTTAAATGACCAAGGAAATGCGTGCGCTTCTGCAGCAACTAGAGGCTGCAAAGGCAGGAGTAAGAGCCCTGCTCGCCGAGGATAAAGTAACCGAGGCAGAGCAGAAGATGGAAGAAGTCAGGGCCCTGCAGAAGAAAATCGACCTGCAGCGGGAGATCGAGGCCCTGGAGGACTTTGGCGGTGACGACGACGGCCAGCAGCTCGACAACAGCGCCACCGACAAAGATCTGAACGCGGAGTACAAGCGCATCTTCATGAGCGCCCTGCGCCGTCAGCGGATCAGCGCCGACGACCGCAGTATCATTAGAGAGTATTACCGCTCCGTCCGCGGCGAGGTAATGCATGAGGGCACGGATCCCGCAAACCCCGCAGTTGGCGACGTGGGTATTATTGTGCCGCAGGACATCCAGACCCGAATCAACGAGATCCAGCGGCAACTCAACGACCTGTCGGAGTATGTGACCGTCGAAACCGTCAATACCCTGTCTGGCAGCCGGGTGCTGGAGGCCGATAACGTAATGATCCCGTTCCAAGTTGTGAACGAGTACGGCGCGATCCAGGAGATGGACAACCCGCAGTTTGTCCCGATCCAGTATCAGCTGGTCAAGCGGGCCGGGTATCTCCCGCTTACCAGCGAGCTTTTAGCAGACAGCGACCAGAATATCATCCGGTACGTCAGCAACTGGATCGCGAAAAAGCACGTGGTGACCAAAAACATGTTGATTGTCGACATGATTCAGGGCCTGCAGCCCGTCCAGTTGCAGGGCTTTGACGACATCAAGCGCGTTCTCAACGTTGACCTCGACCCGGCCATTAGCCTCAGCTCCGTCATCATCACCAACCAGGATGGCTACCATTGGATGGATATCCAGGTGGACAATGATGGCCGTTACCTGCTGACCGACGACATCACCCAGCCTGGGCGTAAGCTGTTCAAAGGCCGCCCCGTGGTAGTAGTGTCTAACCGCTATCTGCCCACCATCCAGGGACCGCCTAACCTGGCGCCTGTTTTCATCGGCAATGGCAAGCAGTTTGCGGTGCTCTTCACCCGTGGTCTGTATGAACTAGCCTCCACCACCGAGGGCGGCGACGCCTGGCGGCGCGACACCACTGAGCTGCGGACCATCACCCGCGATGACCTTGTGGGATGGGACCTTGCGGCCGGGGTTTACGGCCAGATCCAGATTTAAGGTGGTAGCCCATGCCTAAAGTAAAAGCTCTATATCATTTCCTGGACGTGAAGGCCTGCAGAAACAGGATGCAGGGCAACGTGTTCGAGGCATCGGAAGAGCGGGCCAAGGAGCTGGAAAAGGCCGGCTTGGTTGCCCCCCTGGAACCAAAGCCTAAGGGGGCTGCGAAAGAAGCGCAGCCGGCCGAGAAGCCGAAGGCTCCAAAGCCCAAAAAGAACCCGAAGGAATAAAGGGGCTGTCCCGGAAGGGCGGCCCCTTGCCCTTAAGGGGGTGATTGCATGATTGTAACCCTGGAGGAAACAAGGCAGTATTTACGGATAGATGACAGCGAAAGCGACATGCTTTTAATCTCTCTAATAGCCGCTGCGGAAGAGTATTTGAAAAATGCGACCGGAAACCAATTCGACAGCGCTAACCCTCTGGCTAGGCTGTTTTGCCTAGTGTTAATAACGGATTGGTTTGAAAACCGGGAGCACACCGGGAAGGCCAGCGACAAGGTCAGGCCGATAGTCGATAGCATGTTGGCCCAGCTGCGGCACTGCTACCAGCCGCCGGAGGAGGGGGAATCATGAACCCCGGCGATCTGAGGCACCGCATTGAGATCGGCTACTACGACGATCCCCGGGACGAGTGGGGCGACCCTATCCCTGGAGAAAGACAGTGGAACCTAGTGGCCAAAGCCTGGGCTTCCGTCGAAGGCCTCCGCGGCAATCAATACTTGCAGGCTCAGCAGATGGTGAACCAGTCCGACCACCGCATTGTCATCCGTTACCGGAAAGACATAAAGCAGGGGCTTATCGTCCGCCATGACGGCCGGGAATTCACAATCCAGTCTGTTCTTGATGAAGACGGCCGGCGGCGCCACCTGACACTCCATTGTCGAGAGGTGGTGCCGGGTGAAGGTTAGGATGAAGGTTGAAGGCGGCGACAAAATTGCCCGCAAGCTACAAATGATAGCCGAAGAAACAGCCCGGACGCACATGCGAGAAGCCGCCTTGGCCGGGGCTGAGGTAATACGAGCGGCAGCTGTTGAGAAAGCGCCCGAAGGAAAGACTGGTACCCTGAAGGGCGACATCCACAAGGAAATCAAAAAGCAGACTAAGGCCCGAGTAGAAATTCATATCGGTCCCGGCAAAGACGCCTGGTATGGTCGCCTGGTAGAGGAAGGCCACAAGCTAGTGCGGGTAATCGGCCGAACTCAAAAAGGCAGGAGAACCTATCGTATAAAAAAAGAAATTGGCCAAGTTCCTCCTCACCCGTTCCTGCGGCCGGCATTTGACGAGAAAGTGGATGAGGCGCAGAAAAAGGCAGTGGAAGAACTGCGGAGGAGGCTGAAGCTATGAGCGCGGAACCGAGACAGGCGTTATATGCTCATCTCCTGGCGGATCCGAGCGTGCGGGAAGCGGTTGGTGAGCAGGTCTACCAGAGAAGGGTTGAGAAAAAACGTCTCGATTTGCCCGTAAGAAAACCGTTGATTATTGTCTGGCCGCCGATAAGCAACGTTCCGGTCCGCGATTTAAACGGCGTGATTCATCGTCGCTGCCGGCTGCAGGTGACCTGTATGGCCGACAAGCAGCCCGAAGCGGAAAAGGCGGCCCGGGCGGTTATTGCAGCGGTTGAAGGCTTTACCGGCGTGATGGCCGGGGCCCTGAACGTGGTCCAGGCTACTGTGGACAACGACAGGCAGGTTGATCAAGAAGGGGTGGACGAAATCCACCACCATATTGATATCTTGATTACTTACAAGGAGTGATTTTAATGGAATTCACGGGTAAGGGAACTACTTTTTATCGGGAAGGCACAACCCCCGACACTTTTGAGGAGGTTGCGCAGATCGCGCGCGTTGCCCCGCCCCAGCCGGAGCGTGGGACCATTGAAGTAGAAGAGCTGAACCCGCCGGGCGGCGTTAAAAAGAAGCTGGCGGACCTGATTGATGCCGGCGAGGTAACCTTGATTCTAAACTTTGACCCGACCAACACCGGGCACCTTGACTTGCGCGACGATTTCAAAGCTGGCACGGTGAGGAACTATCGGATTAAACTGCCCATCGGCTACGGATGGACATTCCCCGCGTTTGTTTCTGCTTACCAGCCGCAGGAGATTGCATCCAGCGACGTTGTGCAGGCCGAAGTGAAACTCACACTCGCCGGTGATTATGAAGAAGGCGACATTGAGGATTAGGGGGAGACAAACAAATGCGGCTTAAAATTGTTGCACCTGAAAAGGCGGTGCCCGGGCGACTGGACGGCACCGCTCAAATTTTTCTTGATGGCAGAGAATTGAAGAATGTGGCCAGCATCGAACTCAGCCTCATGGCTAATGAGGTAAACCGTGCCACCATTACTTTTTACCCGACCGAGGTGCGGCTGGAGGGCGAGTTTGACGTGCAAAAGGTAAACGAAGAAGGGGAAGGGGATAGTGAATGAAGCTGCTTACGAGAGACGCGATTTTGCAAGCCCAGGATCTACCGACACAAGACGTTGAGGTGCCCGAGTGGGGCGGCACCGTCAGGGTCCGCGCCCTTACCGGCGCCGAGCGCGACGCCTTTGAGCAATCCATTGTAGAGCAGCGGGGTAAGTCAACCCGTATGAACCTGCAAAATGTCCGGGCAAAGCTGGTTGCCCTGACTGTAGTCGATGAGAACGGAAACCGTATTTTCAGCGATGCGGATGCTAAGCTTCTGGGGCAAAAATCGGCTGCGGCGCTAAACCGTGTTTTTGAGGTCGCTCAAAAGCTGTCCGGCATAACTCCTGAGGATGTGGAGGAGCTGACAAAAAACTCCGACAGCGACCAGAGCGAAGATTCTACTTTAGACTAGCTCTGGCGCTCGGGATGACGGTAAGAGAGCTCCTGGCGAGAACAGACAGCCGGGAGCTCTCTGAATGGATGGCCTATTTCAGTATGGAGCCCTGGGGCACCGAGATTGAGGACTGGCGAGCTGGGATGATCGCCTCGGTGATCGCCAACGCCAACCGGGATGAAAAGAAGCGGCGGAAACCCTTTGAACCAAAGGATTTCATGCCGCAAAGGATTGCTCCCGAGCAGGAAGAGCAGTCCTGGGAAGAGCAGGCGCGGCTTTTGGAAATGTGGTTTAGGACAGCGGGAAAGAAGGGTGGTTAATCCCAGGCTATCCAGCTTTCCCGCGACACTTCATCTGCCACCTTCCAAAGGTTTTCGCCTATAAAGTTGTCCCAATTAATTTTTTCATAAGTAGCCCTGCTCATCACGATCAGGGCAGCATGTTCCCAGGTAATATTCCCGTAATCATCGGAAAAAGGAAGATATAGAGTTAATCGAACCTGGTCAAATTCTGGAGAGGATTTATACAGCTCCTGAAACTTTCTTCCTAGGGACGAACCGACTTCGGCTCCCAGGGAGCCAATGCCAACGGGATAGTAGCGGTATTCGATGATGGTAAGCGGCGGGATAGGCTCCTCATCCGGGACTTCAATTTGCGGGGCATGATTGACGGACACGATACCACCTTTTTCGTCATCTTTGACCTCCCCGCCAAAAACCTTTAAAACAACAGGCTCTGCGCCGGCAGAGTTTTCTTTGTTTTCCGCAGGCGGCTCTGAACATCCTGCGGCAATCGCGAGAAGCAGGCACACAATAACGACTAAAAACTTGCGGAACACTTTAACCCCTCCCTTAGGTTAAGTAATGCAATTATATCAAATAATCACGATTTTTGGAAAGGCGTTGAAACGGCATGGCTACTGTTGGCAGTCTGGCGATAATCCTTACAGCCAGCGCAACTGACTTTGAGCGCACCATGGGCCGGGCGGCCCGGGCGGTCAAGTCAACGGAAAAAGAGTTCATGCAGTCTGCCCGCCGGATGGAGGAGATTGGCCGGCGCTGGTCCTTGGGAGTTACCCTGCCTATCATTGCCGGCCTTACCGCCGTCAACAAGGCTGCCATAGACTGGGAAGATACCTTCGCCGGCGTACGGAAAACCGTGGACGCAACGGAGGAGCAGTTTGCCGAGTTGGACCAGTCGCTGCGGAAAATGACCGAGCGAATCCCTATAACCCATCGCGAGATCGGGCAGATTGCCGAAGCTGCCGGGCAGTTGGGTATTCAGGTTGAAAATATAGAAGATTTTACGGAAACTATGGCCATGCTGGGTACGGCCACAAATATGGCCAGTGATGAAGCAGCCATTGCCCTGGCGCAGATGGACAATATTATGAAATCCGGTCAAAGCTCTTTTGATCGCTATGGCGCGACTGTGGTTCATCTGGGCAATAACCTGGCTACGATGGAGAGCAATATTGTTGAGTTTGGAAAACGTATTGCAGCTGCCGGTAGAATAGCCGGATTGACTGAAGCACAGGTTTTATCAATCGGTGGAGCCTTTGCATCTGCTGGCGTAGAAGCTGAAGCCGGAGGTACCGCCGTCAACAAAGTGTTGGCCGGTATAACCGAGGCCGTGGCCACAAATAACAAAAACCTTAAAGGCTTTGCAACCGTAGCGGGTATGTCTGCTGCTGAATTCGCGACAGCATGGCGAGAGGATGCCGGACTAGCTTTTACGCGTTTTGTTGAAGGGCTTGGCCGCTCTGGTGAACAGGCTTATGGCATACTTCGTGCTCTCGGCTTGAACAATGAGCGGTTAAAGCGCGCATTTTTATCTGTAGCCGATGCCGGGAGACCCTTGGCGGAAATAATGGAGATGGGGAATAAAGCCTGGGAAGAAAATACTGCGCTTATCAATGAGGCCAACGAGCGGTATAAAACAGCAAGAAGCAGGTTGATAATGCTAGGAAACAGGGTAAAGAACGCCGCCATTTCTTTCGGTGAAGCCCTTGCCCCGATGCTGGAGTTGGCTATGGACTATGCAGAAAAGTTGATCGGTGTTCTGCAACGCTTATCCGAATGGTTCGAGAGGCTGCCGGCACCCGTGAGAAGCGCGGCCGGGGCTTTTCTCGTTTTCCTGGCCGCCATTGGGCCGGCATACCTGGTCATGGCATATCTGAATAAAGTAATCGCTGGCGGCCTGGGACTCATCTCCTCTGTCCAGGCTTTTGCGGCCAACGCAGCCTTTGCTTTTACTGCCTGGCGGGGCGGCGCGGCCACTCTCGGCGAGGCCCTCACATATCTGGCCGGCGGGAAAATTAAGCTGGTGATTCTAGCCATCGGTGCGGCCATTGCTGCGGCGATTCTTCTTGCCGCCAACTGGGATAAACTGCGAGCTTTTGCCGTAGCCGCCTGGAACGCCATCAGCGCCGCCGTGCTGTATGCCGGGTCGCTCATAGTGCGCGGCGTGGGACTCATAGTAACGGCCATAGGCTACATTATCCCCGCCGTAAGGGGCGCGGGGCAGGCGTTGACTGGCCTGGCCGAAAGCATGAAGGCTTCTGCCGGTGCGGCCCTGTCGTCTGCCAGGTCCGTGGCCAGTACCGTAACGACTGCGGCACAAGCGGCCAAAACCCAGGAAGATATGGCCAAGTCCGGGGAAAACGCGGCCGGGGCCCAGAATGAGCTCGAAAAGGCGATGAAAAGTGCAGGCAAGGCTGCGAACAAGACGCTGATGCCGTTTGATGAAATCCACACCATGCAGACCGCAATGGCTTCGTCACCTGCCGCAGATTTGGGCGATCTTGGTGTCCCGGCCATTGAGGCGCCCCAGGTTGTGGCCCCTGGCATAGGCGGCATTGGTGACATTGCGGTCGGCGTCAGCGACCAGCTCTCCAAAGCCGCCAAAACCGCAGGCAAAGCCTGGGATACGCTGAAGCAAAAAATGGAGCCTGTAAATAAAGTCATTCAGTGGATTAAAGATAACTGGCCTACCATTGGCCCGATCATAGAAAACATAGCGAGCATTATCATGGTGCTGCTGGTCCCGGCCCTCATTAAGAGCGGCACTCAGGCCATGATCGCCGCCGGAAAGCATGTTCTAGCCTGGACAATGAAAGGCGCTGCAGCGCTGGCCAAAGGGGCGATTATCGTCGGACAACTCATGCTTATAATCGCAAAGTGGGCTTGGCTCGGGATACAGGCTATCGTAAACGCCGGCAAGGTAGTCCTCGCATGGGCCATGCAGGGCTGGGCGGCCGTGGCCCAGGGTGCCGTAATGATCGGCCAATTCGTTTTGATCATAGCCAAGTGGGCCTGGGCCGGAGCGCAAGCCCTGATCCATGCGGCTAAGATGGCCGCGGCCTGGGTCGTTGCGCTGGGCCCTGTAGCCTGGATAACGGCGGCCGTCATTGCCCTGGCGGTGCTTATAATTGCGAAATGGGACTGGATCAAGGAAAAGACCACGGCTATATGGGCGGCGGTCACCAAATGGGTATCGGATAAGTGGGACAGCATCAAAACGAAGGCCACAAATATATTTAACACCGTAAAGAACAGCATCATCAACGCTTTCGACAGCGTAAAAACAAGGATATCCACCATCTGGAGCAACATCTGGGACACCATTAGGAATTTTGTCAACAAGATTATCGACGGCGTCAATACCATGATTCGTGGCATGAATCGCCTTAAATGGGACGTGCCCGATTGGGTGCCGCTTATCGGTGGCAAGAAGTGGGGTATCAGTATCCCGCTGATCCCGAAACTTGCTACTGGAACGAACTACGTTCCCCGGGACATGCTGGCCTACCTGCACCGTGGGGAGGCAGTTATTCCTAAAGAATACAACCCGGCGGCCGTGGCCGGGGCGGGTGGCGGCAACGCCGTTGACAGGCTGGCGAAAACTATAGCCAGGGCGTTGCGGGAAGCGGCAACATCCGGCAGCGAGCAGGAAGGCCCGTTCATTCTCCAGGTTAACATCGGCGGCAACAAGGTTCTGGAGGAAATAATCGACGCCGCCAGGCGTAAAAACGCCAAGGCCGGCCGCACAGTAATCCCGGTGGGGGTGGGATGATATGAGCGAGGTAAGCGTGCCAATCAAATCCGTCACTCCGGCCAACGCTAGCGGCGTGGCCACCGGCTCTCCGGTAACCGACTTGCCCTCACTTGCCAAGTCTGACTGGTCCAAACAGGATTTGTCCGCTGACGGCGCCGGGCGTGTGGAGTCTGGTCGGATGCTCAAGAAGCGGATCGCAAAAGTGGACCGGCTGGATCTTGAGTGGAGCTACATTACCCGTTCCGAAGCGGCCACCGTCCTTCAAGCTTTTGACAGCGAGTATATTCTGGTGGAATATCTCGATGCCAAGCTTGGCGACTGGCGAACCGAACACTTTTACACCGGCGATATGACGGCCACCGGTTGGACCCCGCACCTTGACCGGTGGGAGAGGGTAAGTCTGGCGATCATCAGGGCGACGCCGGATAAAGGGTAGAGAAGGAGCGGCGACATGCAAAATCTAAGCAGTAATCAAAAACAGCATCTCTACGAAGGCGGCCATGTGGGCGTCACGATCACCGGCGAAACGCTGGACGGCGCCCCGATCGCGCTGACCGAGGACGACATTATCGAGGGCTCATTTTCTATCGAGCGCAACTGGACCAGTGGCAGCACCATCGAGATCGGCTGCGCGGAGACCAGCGAACTAGTGTTCGAGCTTGACAACTTTGACGGCCAGTGGAGCGGTCTGCGCTGGGAAGGGGCGCGGCTTACGGTAGTGCTGGACATCGACGGCGAACCGCTGCAGGCCGGGATTTTTACGGTAGATGAGCCGCCGCGCAAGCTCACCACCATGCAGATCCGGGCGCTGGATGACATGGCGCGGTTTAACCGGCCTTACGAGCCGGGAATCCCTTATCCGGCGACCCTAAAGCAGATCCTGATGGACTGTTGCCAGCAGTGTAGCGTGGCGCTCCACACCACCGAATTTGTGAACGATGATTACGTTGTTTCGCAGCGGCCCGAAGGCGACGACATTACTTTTCACCACGTTGTGGCCTGGGTAGCAGAGCTTGCCGGCTGTAATGCCTGGATAGATCACCTGGCGCGGTTGCAGCTGTCTTGGTATGGAGACAACCAGCCGGCTGAACCGCCGCTTGAAATCGGCCCCGATGACAGGTTCAGTTATGAGCTGGCAGAGGCTGATATCGAGATCACCGGCATTATATACCGCACGGATGAAACCGATTATCTTGCCGGCGGCAATAAGTATGCTCTGGTAATCGAAGATAACCCCTTGCTGCAGGAAGACTACGAGACCGTTCTTAACGCGCTCCTGGCAAAGCTGGGCGGGTTCCGATACAGACCTTACCGCTTCGAGACCATCGGCTACCCGCACTTGTGGCCGGGGGATAGAATCACGAAGATCATTGACGCAGAAAATAACGAACACACATCCATCATCACGAACCACCTGTTTAAATTAAACGGCAACTCCACTTTAGAAGCCCGGGGCGAGACTGAAACCGTCCGGGGCTATGCGACCGGTGCGCCGTTTACGCCGAGCCAAAAGCGGGTGCTGCAAGCCGTGGCCAAGATTGAAGCGGCCCGGCAGACGTCAGCCCTGGAGCAGGCTGTGCTCCGGCTTAATGAGCTTATGGTAAACTCCCTTGGCTTTTATACGACGACCGTCGAGCTGGAGACCGGCGCAAAAATAATATATACACATGACAAACCAAACCTCGAAGAAAGCCAGGTAATATGGACGATGACTGAGCAAGGCTTCGCCTGGACAGACCAGGGCTGGCAGGGAGGGCAGCCAACGTGGCAGTATGGCGTCCAGGCGGACGGGAGCGTGATTGTGAAGCTGTTGGACGCGGTGGGCGTGCGGGCTGAGTGGGTGCATATTGGTGCGGGCACCACCTTTGACTACGGCTACGACCCCAGCACCAAGGAAACTCCCGCTGGAGCACAGGATAAAGCTGATGCAGCCAAAAACGAGGCTATACGATACGCTGATGAAAATACCGTCCACAAGGTTGAGATTTTCTCAACAGGGGGTCTGGTGTTCAAGAACGGCCAAATATCTACGACCCTGATTGCCCGGGCTTATAAAGGCAAAGAAGATATAACCGATCAGATAGACGCAAATTATTTCCGGTGGACACGGATCAGCGACGATCTGGCCGCCGATGAAATATGGAACGCCCAGCATTACGGCGGGGCAAAGCAGATTACTATAACCCAAGATGATGTTAACGTGCGTGCGACGTTTAACTGCACGATATTAAATTATATGGAGGGAGATTGAGATGGCTATTGCGGCGGGACAGATTACAATTATAGACTATAATGATGCGTTAAGTCTTACCGGGTTTATTAGTGCCAATCACCCCAAAACGCAGCTATATAACCCGGACACAGGAACATATACGCCAGATTTTGAAACAGAGAACATGATACTTACGGCGAGTTTATTTAAGTTGGGAACATCTTCGGACATCATCGATCAGGCAAAAACCATTAAATGGTTCGACGGGGCAACCGAGTTAACCGGCACCACCACCAACTACACGGTTAACGGTAAAACCCTGACGATCAAGAAGAATGTGCTTGACCCGGCAAAGGATTTCATCTGTGAAGTGGTATATACCGACCCCGTTACAAACTTAGACCTGGAATTTAAAATGAGCATTTCCTTGTCTAAGGTGGTCAACGGTGGCGGTGTAGTTAATGCAGTAGCCTGGACGCCTAACGGCAACATCTTCAAAAATGGTAAGGTATCGAGCCTGATTGCCGAATGTACCCTGCGGCGTGGGACAGGCGTAATCGACGAAACTAACGTCAGTTACAAGTGGTACAAGTATGTAAGCGGCTCCTGGGTAGAGATTTCCGGCGCAACTACCAAAACCTTAACCGTAACCCCGGAGGACGTGCCCGGATTAATGCAGTTCAAGTGTGCCATCAAAGACCTTGATCCCAGCAGTAACACCTATAACCAGACTTTTGAGGATTCCGTGGTATTCATTGACCAATCAGACCCGATACAGGTAATGATTGAATCTACCGCAGGGAATATCTTCAAGAACGGCATAGGTAGTACCGATCTGAAAGCCCGTCTATTCCGGGCCGGGGAAGAGATTGATGTTGCTGGCACGGAATATACCTACACCTGGTATAAGCGCAACAAAGACGGGCAAAGCGTGAACTTTGCAAGCGGGGATGCCAGCAAAACCGGCAAGATACTGGCTGTAGGAAGCGAGGATGTGGACGTTAAAGCGACGTTCACGGTTGAAGTAAGTTAGGAGGAAATAATTGTGGCAATTGTAATTGGCGAAATAACAATCGTAGATTTAAGCGATGTTCATATTGAAACAATTCCTCCTGCCGATCCGGTCAAAGATCAACTTTGGTTAGATACTAGCGTTGTCCCGAATATTTTGAAAAGATGGGACGGTTCCAAATGGGTTAATGCCAGCGGGGATACCACTATCATATCCCCCAATGAGCCGGAAATGGTGGTATGCGAATACTCCCGCTCCTCCGTTGCCTACCATCCCGATACCGGCGAGGAAATCCCCGAGGACACGCCGGTATTTGTGGATTTTGCGGAGGGTAAGAAAGGGAGTTTGATGGTGGAGGGCGTGACGAACCTTTTAACGGAGAACCAGAGCAGTTTTGAAACAGATACTTCCGGATGGTTCGGTAATAATACTGATCTGACTCGTATAAATACCGTGGCTTGGCACGGCTCATGGAGCTTGAAATGCACTCCAAAAGTGGAAGGGGTGAACCGAGGGGTATATTCTGCTATTCGTACCCCTGTAACCGTAGGAGAGTCTTATACGGCTCAATGCAGGGCTATGCAACTATCTGGCGGAACGGTGAAATTAAGACTAAGGCTTGAATGGTGGGACGCTCCTACCGGAGGCACAAAAATAAGCACGTCTTCTTATGGTGAATCCGTCACTTTGGACGACACCTGGCAGGAAATTAAAGTTGAGAACAAGGTAGCGCCGGAGGGAGCGACTCATGTTACAATTTGCATCTATACGGAGAACAGCGTTTCTGCCTCGGAAGAATGGGTTATTGACGGAATACAGCTTATTCAAAGCTCCTATTCCCTCCCCTGGCATATCGGCGGCAGCACCCGCGCCGCCCCGGTAAAGCAGATCACCCTGCCGCAAGCCTTGCCCGCCACCTTCGCCATCGGCATATCAACCAAAATGCTCCATGCCCACGACACGGCAACACGGACATTTTGGGAGTGCGGAGGGTATAGGTGCTATTTTGACGCCAACGACGAAAAGATCAAACTAACCAATGGCACCGACACAGCAGAGCTTGGTGCGGTATGGGACGCAGATGATTACGTCGGAGTCTATGCCGGGCGGGAAAATGGCAACTTATTCATCCAAGCCAAAATAGCCGGAGCACTTACAGATAGAGTAGAGGCCGAAGCAGGCGCAGGCGGAAAAGGCAAAGAAGGAGGCGGAGGCTAAATGTCAATCACAGTTGGAGAAAACAGCTATATCGACGGGGAGGGAAGGTGTAAGCAATGTCTCTGGTTGCCCGGCAGCATGACGGTGAAATCAAGCTAACATGGACATACACCCCATCTTTCTGGCTAGAGTTTGAGCCGCTCATCATCGAGCAATATAGCCCGGATGGTGTTGTAGTTGCCCAGTTTGATTTCAATTTGCCTATGGTGCCCGACTGTTTCCTCACTACGGCAATGGTCGATTACTATGGCAAATCTGACAACGGCCCCGAACTTATGGCTATGCGCACACTCCGAAGCCACAGCGGGCATAAGTATCCAGACGTGCTAGACGAGTATCACCGAGTATCTCCATTGATTATTCAAGGTATAGAACAGTCGGGCCAGCAAGAATATTACTATGGGATGATAAAAGACGTTGTAGAAAATATCGTTGCCCGGGTAGCCAACGAAGAATGGCAACAAGCAGAGCATGCATATTTGAACCTATATAACTGGCTAAAAAATGAATTTCAAATATCCAAAACCATCGGAGTAATCAAGGAATATGCCCATACCGCTGACACCTTGCGAAAACTGCTGAAAAGCTATGAGTATCAGGCGGACATTTTACGGCAGGTAGTGGCTACTATAAACCCTAACCAAGATTATGACATTATCCATACTCTGACATTTTCGGAAGCGTCAGGGGATTGCCCGATAAGACTGTACAGGGGTTCTTTGTCTGCCACTTCTGGCACGGTATATTATCGCGCTGGAACCAGTGGAGATTGGACTACTCTATCTGTCTCAGGCACAAGCACCACTTTCCCGGTAACAGATACCACAATGCAGGTAGCCCACAACTGGAATAAGTCAGGCAATAATTATATGACGCCCTCGTTCCGGGATGCAACAAATATAACCAGTATCACCATTTCCCAGAAGGCGCCTTTGACTGGGACAATGGGGGATCGTTTCATGTATGCCTATGCTTATGGCTGTTCCAAGCTCACTTCTCTCGCTGTTCCAGATACCAGCGGTCTTGAGAGTGTGGGGAATAATTTCATGTATTCCTATGCTCGTGGCTGCTCATCCCTCACTTCTCTCGCTGTCCCGGACACTAGCGGTCTTACAAGCGTGGGGAATAATTTCATGTATTACTATGCTGGGGACTGTTCATCCCTCACTTCGCTCGCTGTTCCGGATACCAGCAGTCTTGAGAGCGTGGGGTATTCTTTCATGGCTTACTATGCCAATAGCTGTTCATCCCTCACTTCGCTCGCTGTTCCGGATACCAGCAGTCTTGAGAGCGTGGGGTATTCTTTCATGGCTTACTATGCCAATAGCTGTTCATCCCTCACTTCGCTCGCTGTTCCGGATACCAGCAGTCTTGAGAGCGTGGGGGATCTTTTCATGTCTTCCTATGCTTATGGCTGCTCATCCCTCACTGAACTGGTGCTACCTGCTGTCGGCTGGTTCGAGAATCACAATGTAAGCTGGAATGTCCCCTCCGGTAGATTGGGTAGTCTCAAAGGACGTGTGCTTCATTCGGACGATCTAAACAGTTGGAAGGCGTTAACCGCAGAAGGCAAAACGCTCTACACTAACTATATCCGTGATCCGGAGCTTGTGTATTATATGGCGGATACCTGGAGAATTGAGCGAAGATCGAAAACAAGCGGCACATGGGGCAGTTGGGCGGCAATCGAAACCGAGGTCGAGATAGACGCCGTTGATGGCGAATACACCTACGAGGACGATGATAATTTAACTCACGGCACGACCTACCAGTACCGCGTCAAACACGTTGGCGACGACAGCGACTGGCTTGAGAGCAACGAGATCATCTACAGCTACGGCGCAGGCACCGGCGAAACGCTTTACGTCGGAAGCCGCGCTGACGGTTCGGAGTCCGTAAACGCGGTTGTGGCGGACATGGTATTTCATGACCGCCCCGAAGACATTGACCCGGTTGGCTATTTGGCCGGAGTACCGGGAGGTGGGGAGTAAATGAGCTTTCTTATAACTTTTAACGAAACGCTCTCCACCCTCCCCAAGAACCAGATGTGGCTCCAAACCGGGGAAGGCGCAGAAATTGAAACCTGGTGGAGATGGGATGGGTTGAAGTGGGTAAAGACGCTGATCAACCAGGATGATATAAACGATCTCCACCAGATAACCGTAAACCTTGCAACCGAAATCTCCAACACCGCCGAGCAGATTACCCTCCGGGCCACGAGAGAAGAGGTTGACGAAGTACGGAACGAGCTAACTCAGCAGGCAACACAGATTACCACTACCGCCGAACAACTATCTATTGAGGTGTCCCGGTTGGAGGGGGACATTGACGCAACCGCCAATGAAATAGCAACCGTAAAGACTTATTTTGACTTTAGCGAAGAAGGACTAGAAATTGGAAAAACCAATGCTCCTACAACTATTGTCATCGACAATCAGGCTATGCAATTTTTGGACAAGAGCACTGAAGGCGAAGAGCCGCCGGAATTTACGCCTCACCCGCAGGCGGTTGCATGGATTCACGGCAGGAAGATGCTGATTGATAGCTTAGACGTATTAACATCTATGGTCATAGGAAACCACAAAATTGAGAAATATGATGAAAATACAACAATAATAAGGTGGGTGGGATAATGGCTTTAAGCGGAAGCATAACCCAGCCCTTTCAGACTTATTGGCAGCTGGTGCTGGAGTGGTCAGCCACACAGAGTATTGCCAATAACACCAGTACGATTACGGCTAATCTATATTTGCAGAGCTTGGGCGGGACAATATCTTCCTCCGCTAACAAGACAGCCCACATCAATATAGATGGGACAACTTATACGAAGAATGACGTTAATATCAATCTTTCTAAAGATCAGAAAAAACTATTATTTACGGCGACCCGGACTATTTCACATAACCCTGATGGGACAAAGACTTTTACCTTAAAAGGTGATTGCCAGATAAACGCCACTCTGGGCGGGGTTTACGTGGGGACGGTTTATATTCCTCAAAAGAGCTTTACCCTAGACGCCATCCCCCGGGCCAGTTCTATCAGCAGCTTTCCGAATTTTACGATTGGAACCGCTTTTACCGTAACCATATCCCGGCACTCAAGCTCTTTTACTCACAAGCTGACACTTAAAGCTGGAAGTGTGGTGGTAAAAGAAGTAACCGGGGTGGGGGAAGAATACACGTTTAACCTGACTACCGCCGAGCAGGACAAAATATATCAGACTATTCCCAACTCCACCAGCCGCACCATGACTTTGGTGTGCCAGACTTATAGCGGTTCTACGCCTGTAGGTTCGGCGGTATCAAAAACAGCTAAAGCAACTGTCCCGAGTAGTGTTGTGCCTACTTTCGATACAATAACGCATAGCGAATATGCAGAGGTTGTGCCTCCCTCTTTTGGAAAATATATTCAGGGTATAAGCCGGTTAAGTATGGAAATCACCGGCGCAGCAGGAGCCAGATATTCAACAATCTCTAGTTACCAGATAATCTTTGAGGGCAAAGCCTACAACAGCCGCACCGCCGTTAGTAGCGTGATTAGCGGGAGCGGGAACCTTGTTATCACCGGCAAAGTCACGGACAGCCGGGGCCGGACGGCGACAAAAAACGTTACAGTGAATGTGGTGCCCTATCATGCTCCGGTAATTACAGAATTCTCTTTTTTCAGATGTGATGAGGATGGAACGCCCAATAATTTAGGGACGTATGCCAGAGTTACTTGTAAGAGCTATGTTGCAAGCTTAATAGATGCTGGAGGGCAGCAAGCGAATCTTTTAAATTATAAAATTAAAAGCAAGGCCCGGGACACTTCCACGTGGGAAACCAAAGTAGAACAAACTCCCGGAGAATTAAGCATTGATGTGGCCCATATTATTGGCGAATACTCCCCCACGTCATCTTATGATTTTCGGTTAGAAGTTGCTGATGTATTTAAAACTGCTTTAACCGTGGACGTATTACCTACAGCAACAGTGCCTATTGCAATAGATGATATTGGCGTCGGCATCGGCAAGGTGCGAGAACGGGGAGTAATGGATGTAGGCGGGGATGTTTTCGCGGATGGAGCGGTTGATGCAAAAGGGGACGTAAGCGCTGGCGGGAACGTGTACGCTGCCGGGAACGTGTACGCTGCCGGTGTAATTTTTGCCGCTGGCTATGAGGCATGGACCAAAGATGGAACGGCCGTCATCATCGAACAGGGCAGCAACGACAACGGCTCTTATGTAAGGTGGAGTAACGGCCTTCAGGTGTGTTGGCGTACGGTGCTTTATAGTTACACCGAGCTAACGGCGGGGGAACACACCAAAACGTGGACGCTGCCCATGAACTTTGTGGGCAGGTTTTTCTTCTCGGTGAATCTAACTACAGCACCCACAGACGCAACAAAAGGGAGCGTTACGGGTCAAAGGGTTCACAGCCGGTCAGCCAGTAGTGCGGATTATTACCTTTCGATCACTTCTACGTTTCAATCAGCGGCAAGCGTGGAGCTATTCGCCATTGGATGGTGGAAGGAGTTAGAAGAATCATGATAAAAGTATTTTTTAGTCCGCAGCGGGCAGATAACCAAATCGAATATTCGTTTTGTGGCGAGATAGTAACGGCAAAAATCGGCAAAGCAGAAAACACCTTCGACTTCTCGGCCCTGCCTGACGGCGAACTGAACATAGAAGAATCCATCGAGACAACCCTGCCTGTCTGTCCGGTCATCTCTGCTAAAAGAATAAACGGCATCCTGCACCTGGAGCTTCTAAACTGGATCGGGCCGGACGCACCTTATGAAAGCCGTTTTCCGGAGTGGGTGGAGTTGCCGCTGCCGAAGGATGCGTTTATGAAAGAAGAGCCGGCGCATAAAGCTGTCATCCCCTGGCGCACAAAGCAGGAAATCGAGGCGGAAAAAGCAGATAGGTTGGCAGCAAAACAGGAACAAGAAGCCCGACGAACCCGGATTAAGAACGGTCTGACTACTGCAAAGACGGCGGATGAACTCCGGGCCTTGCTGAAGGACATGGCGGTGGAACTGGGGCTAACTTGAAAATACTTACAATCTATGGTATTATTGCCCCAGAGGAGAAAGATAAAGAATATCGGGATTTTCAAGCGGTCCTTCGGGGCCGCTTTTGATTTGCAGCTTAATCGACCCAGGCACAGGGGGCGCGGGCGATCATGCGCCCCCTTCGGTGAGATGGCACCGGATGGCCTGGGAGTTTATTATATCATATTTTTGTTTTCAAATTGTCGAGGAAGGGCGGTGGTGGTGCGTATGCCTGGAGCTGAAATAGCGCAATATGGAATTGCGGCGTTTGCGGTGGCGGGGATCATCTATATCGTTGACAAAGTACTCAAGCAGCGCAGCAACAAAAGCCTGGCCGAGGTCATTGAAAACAACACCAAGGCGATAGAGAGCCTTACGGTGTTGTTGCAGGTTAATATGGCCCGGCAAGAGGCGAAAATTGAAGAAGTGCTTGGTTGGGTGAAAAGAGGCGGGAAGGGGGAGTAGGGGCGGAGATCATATGGGCAAGCACTATGAGTGCCTATTCGCTGACGTAAAGGGAATCCGGGATGACGTGAAGGAGATCAAGCCGCGTAAAGCGGTAATTTTATTTAAGGAGAGATTCTGAATGGAAGTCTTTTTAATCATTTTTGTGGTGGCGGCAATCATTGAAGCGGTCTGGGAGAGCTTGAAAAAGCTCCTTGCTCCGCTGGTAGGGTGGCTGGATGGGCACGGTGTGCCGGCGGACCAGCTGGGTGCGTTGGTGGTAGCCCTGCTGATCTGTTTCGGTCTTGGCAGCAAGATCGACCTCTTTGTTATGCTGGGCATCCCTTTGGAAATTGCCTACCTCGGCGTTATACTTACTGCTGTTTTGTTGAGCCGGGGCAGCAACTTTGTCCACGATTTGATCGGGAGCTTAGATGCAATCCGTCAAGTTAAAAAGCAAGAAGCCCTTCGCAACGGTGATTATTCTAACGCGGGGATGTGATTGATTATGCCAAAATTTGTAATCAACCCCGGACACGGCGGAAGCGATCCCGGTGCCCAGGGTAACGGGATCAAGGAGAAGGACCTGAACTTGATGGTGGCTTTGAAACTCGGTTCCCTGCTCCAGGCGCGGGGGATAGAGGTTTATTACACCCGGACAACGGACAAGTCCTTGACCCTGGAGCAGCGGAGCAACTACATTGTTCAGGTGAAGCCGGACGCGGCTTTGGACCTGCACCATAATGCTTATAATGGCCAGGCCCGGGGCATCGAAACATACCGGAGTGCGTTCAATGCGAAAAGCAAGAAGCTGGCCGAAAAGGTCCACCCTGAACTTATCAAGGGCCTGGGGATGGCGGATCGCGGTATAAAAACCAAGTTATACCCAAATCGCTCCGATTGGGATTACTACCACATGATCCGGGAGCCGCAGCGCAAGGCCGGCATACCCGTGATCATTACTGAGGCTGGATTCATAGACAACACGCAGGACGCGGCCATTATGAAGCGGGCGGACTTCGCTAAACGGCAGGCGGAGGCCCTGGCGCGGGGGATATGCGCCTATCTTGGGGTGGCATGGGACAAGGCGGGGGCACCGGCAACCCCTGCATCGAATAGCACCCTTTACCGGGTCCAGGTGGGGGCGTATGCGGTCAAAGCGAATGCGGAGGCTGCTTTAAAGAAAGTCCAAGCGGCCGGGTTCAAGGATGCGTTTATCACAGTGACCGGAGAATCGGCTGCCGCGGTCGCACCGGCACCCACCCCTGCACCGAAGCCTGCACCGGCACCTACACCGGCGGCCATTAAGGTTGGCAGCCGGGTAAGGGTCAAGGCCGGCGCAAAGGATTACAACGGCACCCAGCTTGCCAGTTTCGTTTACACTCGGACCTACGATGTGATCCAAATCTCGGGCGACCGGGTCGTAATTGGCCAGGGCGGCCAGGTTACCGCCGCGGTGCGGAAGAAGGACCTCATCCCGGTGTAGCCATGGCCACAAAAGAGCGCTTGAAGAAGTTGCTGGCTTGGGTCCGGCGCGTTCGGAAGAACATATATCCGTCTGGCTGGAAGTATGATCCACTTTACCATGTGGAGCGGGAATTGACCGCAATTCTGCAAGAAATACGGAAACCAATCTGACCCTCCCAACAAAAGGGAGGGCTTTATTTTTGCCCTAATTGTTAAGAAATCTTAACAAAAATACAAGAAATAAGGGTTGACAAAGGGGAATAAGCACTATATAATTAGATTAGAAAAGGAAAGGGGGAAATAAGGAATGGTTAAGCATAAGCAGGTCGAGCTTAGGGAGATGGAGGTTGTAGACGTTGTTGGCAACCGCGCCGAAGTTCGTGTTAGCTATGTTATCCCGCCACAGCGGGGGCGGGGCCAGCAGTTTGGGGCGCAGGTTTTTAAGTGCGTCTTAAAAGAAAACCACGAACACATTCGGCTGTACATTCAGGGCCGCGACAGCAAGTTTGGATACTGGGATGTTCTTCGTGAAACCTGGCGGCCCTGGGATGCCGCCCGGCAAGAGATGTATGGCGATATGGTTAAGGCTATCGCGGAGGCGGCACTGGAAGAAATCCGCCGCCTGCCGTAAAAAATCCGGCCCGCCGGGAGCCGTAATCCCGGCAGAAAGAAAAGGAGGAGAAGAGAATGGGCGAGCTTTATAATCAGTTGGTGTCGGGAGGTCCGGAACTTCTGGACCTCAATGAGAAACAGAAGGAGTTGTTCCTCGAACAACTGCACGGGGGCGATCAGTTCGCCGCCGATGTGGTCTACGTCCTGCAGTACATCAAGGACCAGGTAAAGCGCCGCGCCTACGCCTTCTGCGCGGAGACCCCCTATGAAAGAGGGGGGTCGTTGTTCCTTATTGACTTCGGTGACTATCTCGTGATGCTGCAACGGGATAGGAAGCCCTTCACCGAAGATGAGTTCCGGACGCTCCTCGTCTGGGCCGGGCATGGCCCGGCGATAGTCCACCCCAAGTGGGTGGAGATATTCAGGGAGGCTATCATAGAGGCCAACTTTACCAGCAGGCCGTCCTTTACTTTTTTGAAGCGGCTCATTGAAGCCGCCGAATAAACCGGCCCGCCCCGCGCCGTTAAAGCGGGGCAAATAAAAATCAAAGATGGTTTCAAGAGTTGGTATTTCAATTGGGGAAACACAATCATTTTAAATGGTAAGGAGGTGAGAAGTCGTGAGCTCAAGCTCAAGCGAACACATGGAAGAAAGATATACTATTGATGACTTCAAAGAAACCAAGTGTTGTCTCACGTGCCAAAATTGGGTTGTAGACCGTACACTACAAGACCGTTATCTGTTACACGCGTGCCGTTATATGTACGAAAAATTTAAGTGTACTGCCATGTTTCCAGCTACTTGGCAGTGCAAATATTACAATGGGCCATATACAACGGATTGCCCGTTTGGAGAACGGGAGTATAAGGAGATTGAACAGTATAAGGAGGAAGAAGGAGGAAGTATGAAAAATGGCTAAAGATTACACAAAAGAATTAAAAAAGAAGGGGGCGGAGCGCGTCCGGCTTACCCGACAGCTCCAGTACATGCTCCTGCAGGTGGCGGAGGAGATCGCCGAGTCCGTGCCGCTCGGCACGGAGGTGGAGGTGGACGGTGTTTGCTACCGGACGCACCGTTACAACTCGAACATCGGCAGCTTCCGCACCGTTGTCGTTGTTGACCCGCAGTCCGAGCGGGTTGATGACGACTTCCGCTCCGGCCCGGAGTGGGAGAATATCCCGCTCACGTTCCGGGCCATTGACAACGAACCGCCCGGCAGTGAGTATTACCTGCATCGGGATTACGGGCGGGTGGTCCGCGTCGCCACCCGCGACGAGTTTCTTCACTTCGCTAATCATTTGCCCGAGATCGTGCGGGCATTTGAGGCGAAGGAGGACGCGGTGATCGCCGAATTGCGCAGCGCTTTTGAAAAACTGCGGAAGCTGGCGGAGTGATACTGGAGATAGAAGAAGAATGAGAAAAGGGGAGCCATTATAAACCGGCGTTTTTCCTTGCCCCAAAGTATGGCCCCGGTGATAAGCCGGGGCATTTTCAATGCCATAACAGGCAAAAAATAAGCAGAAGGAGGGTAAGCTATTGACAAATAGGCAATACCGCCATATAATATAGACATAATGTCAGATATGGAGGCGACAACATTGCGGACATGGCTTAAAAACATACGAACAGAAAAGAATTTAACCCAGTCAGAAATAGCCAAAATGGCTGGTGTTGATGTAACAATGATTAGCAAGATTGAACTCGGCGAACGTCGGCCCTCTGTTGAGGTAGCCAAAAAAATAGCCGCCGTCCTCGGATTCGATTGGACAAGGTTTTATGATGATGAGCAGGCGGCTAGTAAATAGGAGGACTATAAACCGGCACTGAAACACTGAAAAAGGAGATGGCAGCGTAATGGTCAGCTGGACATGCCCGTACTGTGGCAAGTTAATGTACAGTGCATGGGATCGACAGGACGAAAAGGTCCTGGTGTGTCTTTGCTGCGAGGGCACGTTTGAAAACCCATATTACGGAAAGGAGGGGAGGAGAGCGGATGAAAGTAATAGCAAGCTTCATCGGCAAGAACCGCGACTTTAGGGTCTGGCTGACGGAGCAGAAGCAGCGGCGGACTGCGGAAGTGATCTACCTGCAGCGTTGCGAACTTTGCGGCCAGCTGGCCAAAGGACCGATCTGCCGGAGCTGTGAGCCGCAATTCCGGCGCTGGACAAAGAAAATAGCGGCCGAGTTGGCCGCTGAGAAAAACCATCTTGATCCGAGTATAGCATAAGCGAGCTAGGGATGCAATGGGAGTGAAAATGGTGATTGAGAAAACCTATGTTGCTGACCGCGCCAAGTATGGCAGAACAATTTACGTTGATACCGGCCGCCAACGCTACCCGCTGAAGCACGTATGCCGGCACAGCCCCGACGGCTTTGAGTGGGGATATGGCGGCAGCGGGCCTGCGGACTTGGCCTTGTCGATACTCACAGAAGCAGTGGGGCCAAAACTGGCGGAAAAGCACTACCAGGAGTTTAAGTGGGTGTTCGTTGCCAGCCTCTCCTTCGAGGGCTGGATGCTTAAAGAGGAATTTATCAAGGCCTGGGTTGCCTGGCGGGAGGCTGGCGAACCGGTGGAAGAAGAAGCGGAAGAATTGCCGTTTTAGGTTTTGGCGGGGCTGCGCCCGACCGCGTCGGATGGGGTAGGTTGCGGGTAGGAGCGTAAGCAGGCGGCGGGGTAGCAATCTCCACAAGGATTGGCGGGGGCGGAGAGCTTCCAGCTGGCATTCGCAAGAAGGAGGTTTACCGATGAGGTTAAAGACCCTTGACTTGAAAAACTTCAAGGGGATAAAGTCGTTTACCCTGGACACCAGGGGAGGCAACGTTTCTGTGTTCGGCGACAACGCCACCGGCAAGACAACCCTTTTTGATGCTTTTTCGTGGTTGCTGTTCGATAAAGATTCAGCCAACCGGAAAGACTTTGACATTAAGACCCTCACCGAAGACGGCCAGGTCATCCACGGCCTGGACCATGAAGTTGAAGCCGTCCTTGTCCTGGACAGCGGCAAAGAGTTGACCCTCAAGAAAACCTACCGTGAGAAGTGGACCAAGAAACGGGGTTCGGCCAAGGCCGAATTCACGGGGCACACCGTTGACCACTTTATCGACGGGGTCCCGGTCCAAAAGAAAGAATACGATGCCCGTATTGCTGACATCATCGACGAGGAAACCTTTAAGCTGCTGACCAACCCTAAATACTTCAATGAGCACCTTCATTGGCAAAAACGCCGACAGATCCTGCTGGAAGTCTGCGGCGATGTTTCCGATGCGGAGGTCATCGCCAGCGACAAGGCCCTGGCCCGGCTGCCGGAGATCCTCGGTGATCGCTCCCTGGAGGATCACCGGAAAGTGATCGCCGCCAGGCGGGCGGAGATCAACAAGGAGCTAGACCGAATCCCCGTCCGCATTGACGAAGCCGCCCGGGCCTTACCGGACCTGGCCGGCCTGGACCGTGCTGTCCTGGAGAAAGAGCTTAAAGAGCTCCAGGAGCAGAAGCAGGCAAAAGAGCGGGAAAAGCTCCGCATTGAATCCGGCGGAGAAATCGCCGAGAAGCGCAAGGCCCTGGCCGAGCTGGACGCGGGGCTGCAGGAGTTAAAGAACGGCCTACGTGCGGACATTGACGCGGGGATGGAGACTGAACGCAGCAAGATCCGGCAATACAGAAAAGAAGCCGACAATCTGAAATCTGAGATTGAGTTTCGGCAAGAATCCATAAATGGCAAGCGGAGGATGATCGAGGCTCGCAAGGCGGAAATGGACAGACTGCGGACAGAATGGGAAACCGAAAATGCCCGCCAGTTTGAATATTCCGCGGAAGATACATGCCCGACGTGCGGCCAGACCCTGCCGGCGGAGCAGATCGAAGCTGCCCGGCAAAAAGCCCTTGAGCAATTTAATACTGCAAAAGCCGAGAAGCTGCAACGGATAAGCCATGAAGGCAAGACTCTTAAGGCCCGCGTCGAAGAGCTTGAAGCCGAGATCGCCGAAACCGAGGCAGAGATCGCGCGGCTGGAAAAAGATCTGGCCGACGCCGAAGCTGACAAGGCCGCTGCCCAGGGCCGGCTCGAAAAGCTAGAGAAACAGGCCGCGGAGATCGAGCAAGATCCGGCCTATCGGGAGAGGCTCAAAGAGCGCCAGGCCCTAGCCGATGCCATTGCCGCCCTGGAGGCTGATAGTGGCCCCGCGCTGGAAGCCGCCCGGGCGGAGCTTGCCGAAATCGAAGAGAGGATCTCCTCCGCCCGGCTGCAGCTGCAGAAATTCGATGACCACGCCCGCGGCCAGGCCCGCATCGAGGAACTCAAAGCACGGGAGCGCGAGCTGGCCGCAGAATTCGAATCGCTGGAGGAGGAGCTCTACTTAACGGAGCAGTTTATTCGCTGCAAGGTCAAGCTCCTGGAGGATAAGATTAATTCCCGCTTTGAGTATGCCCGCTTTAAGCTCTTCGAGATCCAGGTCAACGGCGGAATATCTGAGTGCTGCGAGACCACCTACAAAGGCGTGCCCTACGGCAGCAGCCTCAATAATGCGGCCCGGATCAACGTGGGCCTGGACATCATCAACACCCTGTCCGAGCACTACGGTTTCGAGGCTCCGATCTTCGTGGACAACCGGGAAGCCGTGACCCGCCTCATCCCCACCCGGGCCCAGCTGATCAGCCTGGTGGTAAGCGAACCCGATAAAAAACTGCGGGTGGAGCTGGAAGCCCCCGCGGAAGAAAAACTCGAGAAGGAGGCCGTTTAAATGTCAAACACTGCTACAGTTACAGCGAAAAAACCCGCAACTCAGGGCAACGTGCTTGCCTTGATTAAAAAGGACGTCGTTGACGTTGTAAGCAACAAGGTGCAGGAGTTTGTGAGCCGGGGAGAGCTGCACCTGCCCCCGAACTACAGCGTGGAGAATGCCATGAAGTCGGCATGGCTGGCCCTCCAGAGCACCAAGGACAAGGAAGGCAAGCCTGTGCTCCAGGCCTGCACCCGTGACAGCATTGCAAACGCCTTGCTGGACATGGCCGTCCAGGGCCTGAACCCGGCGAAGAACCAGGGGTATTTCATCGCATACGGCAAGCAGCTCGTGTTCCAGCGTTCCTACTTCGGAACCATGGCCGTGACCAAAAGGGTAACCGGCGCGAAGGATATATTCGCTGAGGTTGTATACAAAGGCGATGAATTTGAGTATGAAATTCTGAATGGTAACAAATACATCACAAAGCATGTGCAGCGTATTGAGAACGTGGACCCTGACAACATAGTGGCCGCATACTGCACCATCATATTTGATGATGACAGGCAGTTCACGGACGTAATGACATGGCGGGAAATCCAGAAGGCTTGGAGCAAATCTAAGATGAACCCTGAAAAGGAAGGCTCAACACATAAAGAATTTGCTCAAGAAATGGCCCGCAAGACTGCAATCAACCGTGCCTGCAAACGGTACCTCAACAGTTCTGATGATGGCAGCCTGTTGATGCGGCATGTGAAACGTGCGGATGAGGTTGCGGCAGAGGCCGAGGTTGAGGCCGAGATCGAAGAAAACGCCAACGGGGAATACATCGACGTGGAAAGCATGGTCAGCGAGGGCAACGGCGAAGCGGACGAGCAGCCCGCACCCGAGATTGAATTTGACGATACTCCGCCGCCGCCCGAGCCGCCTGGATCAAAGTCAAGCGGGCAAATGAGCATTGACGGAGGCCCGGGGTTCTAATGATCGAGATCCGGCCACTGGCAAGCAGCAGCGAGGGGAACGCCTATCTGGTGACGGAGACGGATGGGCGCTCCCCGCTGCTCCTGGATTGCGGCTTGCCGGTTGCACAGCTGAAGCAGGCGACCGGCTACCGGCTGTCAACTCTGGCAGGGTGCTTAGTTTCGCACGAGCATGGCGATCATTCCAAAGCCGCCGCCGATCTGATGCGGGCAGGGGTTGACTGCTACATGAGCCAGGGCACTGCTGACGCCTTGCGCTTATCCGGCCACCGGCTGAAGATAGTCCGGGCCTTGCAGCAGTTTTCACTGGGGGCATGGACCGTGCTGCCGTTCGATACCATACATGACGCCGCGGAGCCCTTAGGTTTTCTCCTGGCTGCCGGCGAAGAGAAGGTTTTATACCTGACGGATACCGCTTACTGCAAATACCGCTTCCGGGGACTGACGCGCATTCTGATCGAATGTAACCATTCCTGGGATATCCTGCAGGCCAACGTGGAGAGCGGAGCTGTGCCGGCAGAGATGAAAAAGCGGATCATCCGCAGCCACATGAGCCTGGATACGGTTAAAGATTTTTTCCGGGCCAACGACCTGAGCCAGGTCCGGGATATCTGGCTGCTGCATCTGTCGGATGGCAATTCAGACGCCGAGCGTTTCAAACGCGAGATTCAGGCCCTGACCGGCAAACCGGTGTATGTGGCGGCAGAAAGGAGATAAGTCAATGGCATCACTAAACGCGCAAGTTATTGAGCTTAAGCACGCCAGGAATCATGAGGAACCGAAATATATAGCACTTGAGAACTTAAACTTTGCCTGGCTTGAGGAAGAAATAGTCATGGTGATTCAGAGTGAGATTGTGTGGAAGATGAAGCAGGTTAATGACATTGGTGCGGTGATTTATCCTGGGCAGGTGGTGAGGGTGCCAAAGTGAGACATATAGTTCAATTTAGCGGCGGTGCGGCTAGTGCCTATGTTGCATGGTTGGTT
>ERZ773359.1486-NODE-1486-length-32154-cov-17.351974_pt1 | contig 32154 bp, 31 predicted proteins | sample MGYA00374955_ERZ773359 | MGnify/ENA primary metagenome ERZ773359 (study PRJEB29098, sample SAMN04486028) | biogas fermenter metagenome | study: EMG produced TPA metagenomics assembly of the Biogas fermentation microbial communities from Germany - Plant 4 DNA1...
AATGCAAAAAGGGAAGAACCAAAGTGTCCTTCCCTTTTTTTATATGAAAGCCCCGCCGTTACTGAACCGGCTGCACCGGCGGAGCATCCATCGGCGGGTGAACAGCAAGAGCCGGTTGAAGAGACCCAACCGCCTGATAAACCGGTGACTTCGCCGCAGGTTGCCCAGCTCAACAGCAGCCAGCCGAGTGGTGGCAAGGCGAATGGCGAGCAACCCGACAACGGGCAGGTGACCGCACCCCAACAGCCCAGCCTGGTTCTGGGGAGGGGACATGACAAAGAGAACAACAAGATTACTGATCCCGATACCAAATTCAAGGCCGGAGAACAGTTTTATTTCGGCTTTGACAATGGCGTGCCCTTTGGGGTGCCGAGCATACTCCTGCAGTATGAGTCAGCCCAGAGCGGGGAGGTATTGAACAAGTATTCCATAGCTGTTGATCCCAACCAGTCGTACAACTGGGCGGGCATTTCCTTTAAAGAGCCGGGCCAATACAAATTGGTGTTCATGGTCAACAACACGGTTCGTGCCAGTCAAGTTTTCACTATTGAATAATGAGACCGGGGGCGGTTTTGTAATCACCCCCGGCCTGTTGTGCCAATTAGAAACCACTCCTGCCTGCTTTGCGGTTTAGGAGATGATGCGCACATTGGAAGCCTGCTGCCCCTTGGGGCTTGAAGTTACATCAAATTCTACCGTTTGTCCTTCGCTTAGAGAGCGAAAACCTCTGCTCTGAATAGCGGACTGGTGAACAAACACGTCCTGCCCGGTTTCAGTTTCGATGAATCCGTATCCTTTGCTGTCACTGAACCACTTTACTTTGCCGATCAATTGTAAAATCCCTCCAAAGTTGATTTCAGGGAAAAACCCCAAAAATCATTGATTCTTATGTCCACTGCGTGGTAAAGACCTCAATATAATCAGAGTGGACATAAAGAAATCATGCCCCAATAACAATAATCTCATACTGCCAATCCAATCCATTCTTCTAAAATCGACTGATTATCGATAGGTTAAGCGAATAAGCCCAAGGTCATGTCATCACGTTTTAATCTCGTATTTTATGTCTCTTACCGAGTTAAGTGAATAGGCCCAGAATTATCACGGTATATAGCAAAATAATTTGGTTAAAATAGAAGGTTGTCTTTGTTGCGGTTATGGTGGAATATAAGAGAAGAAAAAGCCGTCTGGGGGGAATAATGACTTTGTCAAAATGGAAGCTGTGGTTGATTCTACTAGTAGTTATTCTTACCCTGGGAGGCTTAATAGTAAAGCAGATGCAGGATCAGTCAAGCCTGCAACAGGCTGATGCCGGGGTTCAGTCAGTGAGAACCGCCCAAGCCGAAATGGTGACCCGGCAGAGTAACCTCAATGTGAGCGGAACCATTGATGCGGTGGAAAAAGTCCTGGTTTCGGCTCGGGTAGCCGGTGTAGTTGAGGCTTTGCATGTTGACGATGGTGATAGTATCAGGGCAGGCCAGACCCTGGTGCAAATAGATGACCAACCCTATGCCAACCTGGTAGAGGCAGGAAAAGCGGCTTTAAGACAGGCCCAAACCAAATTGGAAAGCACTCGTTCCACATATGATAGGCTGAAACAACTGCATCAAGCAGGAGCGGCTTCTGATAAGGATCTCGAAGACATACAGGCCGCCGTAACGGTCGCCGAAGCCGATGTTTCTCAAGCCCAGGCTCAATTGAACAGCTACCAGACTGATCTAGGCAACACCCGGGTGGCCTCCCCTATCAGTGGTTTGGTAGCAAACCGCAATGTATACCGCGGTCAGATGGTATCACCGGGTACACCCCTTATGGAAGTGCAGAATCTGGCCGAGGTATATGTTATCACTTCTGTAGGCCAGTCTGATTTGAGACAGATTAAAACCGGCATGGAAGCTGATGTCACTGTTGATGCCTATCCGGGTCAGACCTTCAAAGGCGTATTAACTTCGGTAAACCCGGCCGCAAATCCACAAGCACGCGTATTTCAGTGTAAAATCAAAGTGCCCAACCCGGATGGCTTGTTGCGCTCTGGAATGTTTGCCAGTGCAGTGCTTCATACCGGGGAAGCAATCAACGTCTTGAGCATTCCTGAAGCGGCTTTGACTTCCAAACAGGGGCAGTTCTATGTCTTTGTCCCCCAGGATAAGGTGGCTAAACTGGTAAGGGTTGAAATCGGAGCCATCTTTGACGGCCAGCTGGAGATCAAGCAAGGCCTGGCCGAAGGTCAAACCGTCATTATCAGCAATGTAAATAAGCTCAAAGAAAACGACCTCATCCAGATCATTCCGGAACAGGGGGTTTAGGCCATGTTTTTAACTAATCTAAGCCTGAAGCGCCCGGTTCTGGCAACGGTAACCATTCTGGCCTTGATAGCCCTGGGATTGTTCAGTTATTTGCAGCTGGCCATCAATGATTGGCCCGAGGTGGATTTCCCCTTTGTGGCTGTCACCATTGTCCAACCGGGAGCCTCTCCGGAACAGATGGAAGCCAATGTGGCTGTGAAAGTGGAGGAAGCCATAGGTCAGATAGCCGGAGTGAAGCACATCTACGCCGAGACCCGCGAAAACGTTGCTATGGTATGGGCGGAGTTTACGGTGGAAACCGACAGCCAAATGGCTGCCCAGGATGTCCGTGATAAGCTGGCCTCCATCCGCAATCAACTCCCACAGAATATCAATGAACCGGTTATATCCCGTTTTGATCCCACCCAGGCTCCGATTATGACACTGGCGGTCACAGGAGAGGGGCCGCTTACAGAGCGCAGCCAGCTGGTGGAAAATATTATCAAACCCCGCTTAGAGACCGTCTCCGGGGTGGGGATGGTGGAAGTCTCCGGTGATGAACAGCGAGAGATCCATATTGATATGGATATAAATAAGCTCTCCGCCTACGCCATCAGCCCGGCTGAAGTTGCGGCAGCTTTACAGCAGGAGAATATGGATATGCCGGCTGGTGACCTCGATGGCCAGGATGGTGTAGTCTCGGTGCGGACTGCAGGGGAAATACAGAGTCTTAAGGACTTCTCTGACCTTCCCGTAGCCCAACGAGGAGGCATAGCGATAAAGCTCGGTGACATCGCAACTATCAGGGATTCTATCAAGACCCCGCAAAGCCGGGCATTTTACCAGGGACAGCCAGTAATCGGGCTAAATATCATTAAACAGTCCGGCGTTAATACAGCCCAGCTGGCTGATGACATACGAGCCGCTATAAACGAGCTTAATCAGGATTTGCCCGCCGGGGTCGAAGTCAATATAGTGCGGGATAATTCGGTGCGGGTTCGAGCGGCAGTTAACAGCGTAGTGATCACCCTGTTTGAGGGCAGCATCCTGGCGGTTTTAACCGTTTTCCTATTCCTGCGCAACTGGCGCAGCACTTTGATCGGAGCCCTGGCTATTCCTACTTCCATAATTACCACCTTCCTGATGATATGGTTTATGGACTTCAGCCTTAACACCATGTCCCTCATGGCCCTCTCACTATCGGTAGGTCTGCTTATAGATGATGCCATCGTGGTGATAGAAAATATTGTCCGGCATATGCACCTGGGCAAAACCCCCTGGGAAGCTGCCCGGGAAGCCACCGCTGAAATCGGGCTGGCGGTTATGGCTACCACCTTTACAGTGGTCGCGGTGTTCCTGCCCGTGGGCATGATGACTGGCATGGTGGGGCAGTTTTTCAAGCAATTTGGCCTGACGGTTATATTCAGTGTGCTGGTGTCCCTGTTGGTATCTTTCACCCTGGTTCCACTGCTGGGCTCCAGGTACCTCAAGGAAGGTGAAGAGCAGTACCGGGGAGTGGTTGGAATGATCCTGGCCAGATTCAATCAGGGCTTTGAATGGTTCAAATCGCAATACCTCATACTGCTGGATACAGCCCTGGCGAATCGGCTCAAAACCCTAGCGATAGCGGGAGTGTTATTTGCCGGCAGCCTGTTGGTGATACCGTTCATGGGCTCCAGTTTTGTGCCCAATAGCGATTTTGGAGAGTTCAGCGTATGGTTGGATATGGATGCCGGGCTGACCCTGGACTCAGCCGTGGGGTTGGCCAGCGCTGCGGAGCAGATCATTCGCCAGCATCCTGAGGTCTTGAGTACCTATGTTTCAACTTCAGCCGAAAACGCCCGCATCTTTGTACAGTTGACCGGCAAAAGCCAGCGTGATGCCAGTCTGGAAGAGATCGCAGCCCAAATGCGACAGCAATTGCGGACCCAGCCTGGCTTCAGTGCCGGTATGTTGTTCAATACCGCCATTGCTGAAACCTATGCCTGGGAGTATCGTATCCAGGGGGATGACATGGAATTGATGGCTCAATATGCGGAAAAAGCCCAGGCTATTTTAGAAAGCATCCCCGGGGTGGTGGACGTTACCAGCAGCTACCGGGAAGGCAACCCGGAGACCAAATTGGAGGTGGACCAAGAGCGAGCTGGGGATTTAGGCATCAGCACCGGTTATATCGGCGATACTCTCTACACCCTGTTGACCGGCAAGGTGGTATCACGGTTTAAAGAGGGCGGAGAAGACATAGATGTGCGTTTGCAGTTGGACGAAGAGCAGCGCCGCAGCCTTTCTGATTTAAGCCGGGTGTACCTGCCGACCCCGAACGGTAATATTGCCTTGAGTCAGGTTACTGAACAGGTTTTCTCCACCGCGCCGCGCTCTATCAACCGTTTTGACCGCTCCCGGGAAATCGCCTTGGCCGGCAATCTGCAGGGTATATCGATGGGGGATTTCAATAAGGCATTTGCCCAGGGCCTGGAGCAGGAATTGAAGTTGCCGCCTGGATACCGCATATACGCCGGAGGTGACGCCGAAAGAATGGCCGAGACCTTCGATTCACTGGGCTTAGCCCTGGTGATGGGGATTTTGTTTATATTCTTTATCCTGGCGGCGCAATTTGAAAGTTATATCGATCCCTTTTCCATCATGTTTTCGCTGCCCCTGGCTATTGTCGGGGCTATTCTGGGCTTGTTCCTGATGGGCAGCGATTTGAGCCTGGTCTCCATGATCGGCATAATACTGCTTATGGGCCTGGTGACCAAGAATGCTATATTGTTGATCGACTTTACCAAGCAAGCCAGGAGCCGGGGAGTGGAACGAAATCAGGCCTTGCGGGAAGCCGCTGTTACCAGATTGAGGCCCATTATGATGACTACTACTGCGATGATACTGGGGATGGTGCCGGTGGCCATGTCTCTGGGCGCAGGCGCCGAATGGCGTGCTCCGATGGCCCACGCCGCTATTGGAGGCCTGATAACTTCTACCCTATTGACCCTGGTGGTGGTGCCGGTGATTTATACCCTTTTCGATGACCTGACTAATCGGCGGAAGAAGCAGCCCGCATCTCAAGACATTGAAGTAGGTTGATCTATAAGCCTGAAAGCTTACCGGCCCACATCCCAGATGTGGCCGGTTATTCCACCACACGGCTATAACGCTGGAGGTTGTCAAATATATCATGCAATAACGGGTAGAGGAGGTTTGCCTATGTGGATCATTTACACTGATTCTAAGGGGCACGACTATCCCCTTGAAATCGGGTATAAACTGATCAATTCTTCCGCCATCTGCCATGATTATGAGCGGATTACCGGATATTGCCGGGACGGGTGTCCGGACTATGGTTCAGGAGGCTGTCCCCCTTATGCCCCCTCTGTAGAGGGAGTAGCGCAACAATACCCCTACGGCATCATGATCTATGCCAAATTTCTCTCCCGCTTTAAACCGGCGGAGCTGGCCCCTGACGATTTCAGCCTGCAGGACGTGGTCCTGTCAGATTTGCTCAATCAGCTGGGTTATGCGGTATTGGCCCGGTACCCGGAAGGGGTATTTTTCCTAACCTGCGGTCATTGCCAGGGTTGTGGAACGGAGACCTGCAGCTTCAAACTGGGGGAGGAGGAGTGCCGCAAGCCGGAACGGCGCGCTTATTCCATCGCTGCCACCGGGGTCGATGTGACCCAGACTCTACAGGATATTTTTAACATAACCCTGCAGTGGATAAAAGGAGAACAGCAGACCGAATACATAATAAAGGTCATGGGCCTGCTCTGTGCTGACCCTCAATGGCCGCCAGGCCTCGAAGCGGAGCTGGAATCGCTTTTGAATAGCCTGGAATGTGTTAAATATGGGGTTGACAGCCCTGAAGCCAGGGCTGTATTGGATAAACGTTGGGCAGAAACCCTGTAGGCCAAGTGGTTTTTATGCTTGTCAGCGCTTCACCTGCTGTTATATAATCAAAAAAAATATCATCCAATGTTTTAGGTGCCCGCAAGGGATAATAGGGAATCAGGTGCAAGGCCTGAACGGACCCGCCACTGTAACCGGAGAGCTTAAGCCGCATAGCCACTGGGAAACTGGGAAGGCTGGCTTGCAAAAGCGTATGATCCGGGAGTCAGGAGACCTGCCTGAAGCATGCGGTTGAGAATGAAGGTAAAGTTCTCAAGCCACGATGGCTTGGGAACTTTTTATTTTTGACGCAAAATCATAAGGAGGTTTTATGAAATGGAGTTACTCAACAAAACCCTGGCTAGCATCGGAGACCTGGACGTTGAGGCGGCCAACGCGGCTCAGGCACGCCTGGACAATCTCACCAAGCCGCAGGGTTCCCTGGGGATTATGGAGCAGATCGTAGTCCGCCTGGCTGCTATACAGGGCAAGGCTATCCCCAGCCTGGGGCCTAAAGTGGTCATGGTCATGGCCGGCGACCACGGGGTGGTGGCAGAAGGGGTCAGTGCCTATCCCCAGGAAGTCACCCCGCAGATGGTATTGAACTTTTTGAATAACGGGGCGGCTATTAACGTGTTTTCCAATTATACCGGCTCTAAAGTGGTGGTCACCGATGTGGGGGTAATAGGTCCGGCCATTGAGCATCCCCGTCTAAATGTTCGCAAAATACGGGAAGGGACCCGCAATATGGCCCGGGAAGCAGCTATGACCGAGGCTGAGGCATTAGCTGCCATCACGGTGGGGATTGAAATGGTGCAGGCTGAGATCGAGGCCGGTGCAACCCTGATAGCTACCGGGGAGATGGGCATCGGCAACACTACTCCCAGCAGCGCAATACTGGCCGCATTCAGCGGGGTTGATCTGGATATCATCACCGGCCGCGGCACCGGCATTGACGATGTGGTACGCCAGAGGAAAATTGCGGTGATCAAACAGGCCCTGGAAGTGAACCAGCCTGACCCCAACCAGCCCCTGGATGTGCTGCGCAAGGTAGGCGGACTGGAAATTGCCGCTCTGACCGGGGTCATTTTGGGCGCCGCAGCCCACCGCGTAGCGGTGGTGGTGGACGGCTTCATCTCTACCGCGGCTGCTCTGGTAGCCTATAAGATGAACCCGGACTGCCGGAAGTTCCTCTTTGCCTCGCACCTTTCCCAGGAGCCCGGACACCGCATTATGCTGGAGTACATGGGCCTGCAGCCCATTCTGCACCTGGATCTGCGCCTCGGCGAGGGCACTGGGGCCGTCCTGACCTTCCCCATTTTCGAAGCGGCCCTCAAAGCCATGCAAGAAATGGCCACCTTCGGAGAAGCCGGCGTCTCCAACAAAGAATGATACAAAGGACATGTGGGGAGGCTCTTCTTGTGGCATTTTGCGATGCAATGCTGACACATGACACAGAGGGATGATTGCTTCGTGTCATTTTTCGATGCGATTTTGAATTGGTCAGTCCTTCTCCCAGGTTATCACACATATACATACCCGGGGCTTTTACCAATATGTTCAGGCTGCAATTCAGTGCGGGGAGGTAACCGCTTCCCAGCCTCCCCGCATCCCTCCTCACGAAACCATGACCGGCGGGACGCGCTCCTTGTGTCAACTGGATCTTTGTGGCTCCAAGCTTGCGTCGGAGTATAATGTACTTAAGAGGGGTTTCTTTACAAAATCGCTCCTGAAGCAAAATTCAGGTTAGATAACCCAATGGAAAGGGAAATCCTGATGTGGTGCCGGCTTTATGCTTGCTGGCGATAGACGGGCAGGGCGATCCCAATATCGCTTAGAGGGTTGTGAAGCTACGGGGAAGTGTGCCAATGGCTGGTGACAATCGATCTCTGCATATAATTCACTGTGATCTGGATGCCTTCTTTGCTGCAGTGGAGCAAAATGACAACCCGGAACTAAAAGGCAAACCGGTTATCGTCGGGGGTTCGGCCGGTTCTCGGGGGGTCGTTTCCACCTGCTCCTATGAAGCCCGTAAATTCGGAGTACGCTCTGCCATGCCCACCGCCCGGGCCAGGCGTTTATGCCCGCAGGGCATATTCCTCCCGGTACGCATGCATCGCTATTTGGAGGTATCCCGGCAGGTTTTTGCCATACTCTCCGATTATACCCCGCTCATAGAACCGCTATCCATAGACGAGGCTTTTCTAGATATCAGCGGGACGCAAAAGCTTTTTGGCTCACCTGAGGACATTGGGCGGGAAATCAAACAACGGGTGAAAAGCGAGCTGGGTTTGACCATATCGGTGGGCATATCCTATAACAAGTTCCTGGCCAAACTGGCTTCTGATTTGGAGAAACCGGACGGCTTATGCGTTATTCCTCATGAGAAAGCCCTGGAAATGCTGAGGCCACTACCGGTCACAAAACTCTGGGGTGTAGGTGAAAAAACGCGCCAGGCCCTGGAACACCTGGGGCTCACTACCATCGGCGATATACAGGATCTCCCGCCGGGTTGGCTGATGGAGCGCATGGGCCCTAGCGGTCAGCATTACTGGGAATTGGCGCGGGGCATCGACAGGCGCCAGGTAATAACCCATGAAGAGCGCAAATCCATTGGCAGGGAGACCACTTTTCCGGACGATGTCGATGATATGCTCCTCCTGCAGCGCACCATTAATGCTTTTGCTGCTGAGTTGTGCCGTAAACTGCGGCGGGAAAAACTGTACTGTTCGACTGTTACCCTTAAGCTGCGCTACAACAGCTTTAAAACCGTTAGCCGCAGCAAAACTATTGCTCCCAGCCACGCGGATATGGTGATTGACGAGGCCGCACAGGAATTGCTGCGGATGAGTTATTCGGGAAGCCCCCCTTTACGCCTGATTGGGCTCAGCCTGGGAAAACTGTCTGCCGTACCGGATTGGGAGCAGGGTGACCTATTCGCCGAAACTAGCAAATATGAAAAGCTGGATATGCTTATGGATCAGATCTGCCAGCGTTTCGGCTCACAAGTCATACGGCGCGGCAATCAGCTCAACCACCGGGGTGATTAAAGAAAAACGCCTTTTGCAGCGACATAATGGGACGACACAGGGGGACGCTCGCCCCGTATCATGTGTCATGACACGGGGAGAGCGTCTCCATGGGTCGTCGTATTACAAAAACCGGCCTTTGTAATGATACAGGGTTATAACTGAACCAAAAAATGACACGAGGAGAGCGTCCGCTCTTGTCTTTGGTATGCAAATCATTTGATTTGCTTTTTGAATAGTTTGTATTATAATTATTACAACTCTAAAGTTGAAGCTACTGGTCCCGAAAGGGATAAAGGGAATCAGGTGAAAGGCCTGAGCGGTCCCGCCACTGTAACCAGTACGAACCACACATTAGCCACTGAGAAATCGGGAAGGGGTGTGGGGAGGATGATCTGGGAGCCAGTAAACCTGCCAGCAGCTTGGCGAATAAGCAACCTCGTGGATAGGGTTGGGTTCGCGTTTGGATGGTAAAGCTGTAGGCTTCTACTTTTGAGGAAGTAGAAGCCTTTTTTAATGGTGATTTTAGAGACAGGGAGCGGGTCTAAATGCAGTTTCCCCGGCTGATGATCGCTGGCGTGCACAGCAGCAGCGGCAAGACTACGGTGTCCTTGGGGTTGATGACAGCCTTAAAGAGGCGCCATATCAAAGTGCAGCCCTTTAAGGTAGGGCCGGACTATATTGATCCCGGTCTGCACAGCCATGCCAGTGGGCGCAGTTCCCACAATCTGGACAGCTGGATGATGCCGCCTGAGGTGATCCAAACCGTATTTGCCAGGAATGCGGCCAACGCTGAGATATCTATCATTGAAGGAGTGATGGGGCTGTTTGACGGCTACCGCGGGGAAAGGATAGCCGGCAGCAGTGCCGAGGTGGCCTTGTTGTTGAAAATCCCGGTGGTGTTGGTGGTGGATGTCAAAGCCATGTCCCAGAGCTGCGTGCCGCTGGTCAAGGGCTTTATGGAATACCAGCCCGGGGTGGAGATAAAAGGGGTCGTTTTAAACCACGCCTCGCAGTTCCACCAGCAATGGGTAGCCCCCAATCTGGAAGAAGAACTGGGAGTAAAGGTATTGGGCTGTGTGCCCCGCGAGGAGAGCATATCCATTCCCGAACGGCATCTGGGACTGCTGCCTGCCGACGAACACGGCGAATTAGCCAGCCAGCTCAATAAAATGGCTGATTTGCTGGAAGCCCACCTGGATTTGGAAGCGGTTCTAGCATTGTCCAGGGAAGCATCACCTCTGCCGTTCTGCTATGATGCGCCGCAGGTTCAAAAACGGGTTACCATAGGAATTGCCCGGGATGCGGCTTTCAGTTTTTATTATCAGGACAGCCTGGATTACTTATCTGAACTGGGGGCCGAGCTGAAGTACTTCAGTCCCCTCAATGACTCCTCCCTGCCCGAGGTGGATGGTATCTACATCGGCGGCGGCTTTCCGGAGATGTTTTTGCCCCAGTTAAGCCGCAATTCAGGCATGAAAGAGGCCATTAACCAGGCTTACCGGACAGGTATGCCCATACTCGCCGAGTGCGGCGGTTTGATGTACCTGTCCCGCAGCATAAAGGACTGGGAGGGCAAATCCTGGCCTGGAGTGGGCTTGGTGCCGGGCGAAGTCATAATGACCCGCAGGCTGCAGGAGCTGGGCTATGTTCAGGCAACTGCCCTTAAAGATACCGTTATAGCCGGAAGCGGTGAGGAATTGCGCGGGCACGAGTTCCATTACTCGACCCTGGAAGGCATCAACCCGCAGGATTGCGCTTTCGAGTGCGAAGGAGGCATGAGGCCGGGTTTGCGCCGGGGCGGCTATGCTCAAGGCTCGCTTTTGGCTTCGTATCTGCATCTGCAGCTGCGGGCCAACCCCACCGCGGCGCAGCGCTTTATAGCTAGATGCCTTGAATATAGAAATAGATAGAGATAAAAAATCTCAATATTAATTAGATAGACAGAAATAGAAATAGCAAGATTGATATTGGCCTAGACCAATATTGCATAGATAGAAAGCTGATAAGGAGGTAGGCACATTGAAGGCCTTACGCTGGGGTTATTCTACCGGAACCTGTGCTGCAGCTGCCAGCAAAGCCGCTTTAATTCGGCTGTTGCATGACAGGGCAGAAGCAGCTGTGCGAGTAGAGCTGCCCGACAGCCGTTTAGTGGAAATACCGGTGGCCAAAGCATGGCTGACCGAAGGCGGTGCAATGGCACGGGTAGTAAAGGACGCTGGCGATGATCCTGACATAACCAACGGCATCAGTATTCTGGCCGAGGTGCAGCTGCGGCCCCTTCCCGGCATCGTGATCCAGGGAGGCGCAGGCATAGGCACGGTAACCAAACCGGGTTTGCAGGTACCGGTAGGGGAACCGGCCATAAATCCCGTACCCCGCCAGATGATCGAACGGGCTCTTTTGCCCCTGCTGCCGCCCGGACAGGGCATTAAGGTGATAGTGTCTGCACCGGGAGGGCAGCGCCTGGCCAGGAAAACCCTGAATCCGCGCCTGGGCATAGAAGGAGGTATTTCCATTCTCGGCACCTCAGGACTGGTGCGCCCCATGTCCGAACAAGCCTATCTTGATTCCCTGATACCGCAGATCAATCAAGCCATTGCCCTGGGATATCGCACCCTGGTTTTTACCCCCGGAGGAATGGGGGCTCAGCTGATCGGCAAATTAGGGGCCCCGGATGACGCAGTGGTACAGACCAGCAACTTCGTGGGCCAGATGCTGGACGCTGCCGTTAAGCGCGGGGTAAAAAGGATACTGCTGTTCGGCCATATTGGCAAGTTGATCAAGGTAGCGGCGGGAATATTCCAAACCCACAGCAGGATCGCTGATGCCCGCCGGGAGACCATGGCAGCCCATTTGGCTCTTTTAGGGGCCCGGCAGGAGTTGATCAGGGAGGTAATGCAGGCCAATACCATAGATGCGGTCATACCGCTGATCAAAGCCGATAACATGGAGATGGTCTTTCAGTACCTGTCGGCAGCCGCCAGCAGGCACTGCCAGCAGCGCTGCGAGGACAAAATCAAGGTTGGCACCGCTATGTACGCCCTGGACGGGAGCATTTTGGGCTATGACCTGACGGCCATCAGCATGGCAAGAAGATTGGGAATAAAATGCAGCACAATGCTGCCCTAGCCGGCAAAAAACCGGTAGCATTCAGTTAAAAACAATAACCGCACGGAGCGGATAGATTTGCTGAATGGTGACAGGAGGACTGTAATGGGTAATGCAATACAGATGGTTGACCCCTTAACCCGGCTTCATTTTGAGGAGAATGGTCTGTAATGGGTAATGTCATAAAGATTGTGGGCACCGGACCCGGTCACCCTGACTATATAACTCCAAAAGCCCTGCAGGCTATACGCGAAGCCCAGGTTCTCATAGGAGCCCGGCGTTTGTTGCGGGACTATGCCCAACCCGGGCAGGAATGCCGTGCGGTTGGCAAAGACCTGAATGCAGTTCTGGACTATATATTAAAGCAGCCCAGGCATAAAACGATCGCTGTGCTGGTTTCCGGGGATCCCGGGTTTTTCAGCATGGCCCGCTACCTCAAGAGCCGCCTGCACTGGCTGGATTTCGAGTATATACCCGGCATCAGTTCAGTGCAGTACATGTTCGCCAGGCTGCAGCAGCCCTGGCAGGAGGTACCTTTTTACAGCCTGCACGGCCGGCAGGGGGAGGAGCTTGTCAAATGGGCAGCTTCCGCTCCTGTAGTGGCCCTGCTGACCGGAGGGGTGTGGTCGCCGCAGGCGGTAGCCAAAAGCTTGGTGGGTAAGATGCCGGACCTGCGGGTAGCTATCGGGGTCAACCTCTCCTACCCGGACGAAAAGCTGTTTTACACCACTCTTAAGGCCCTGGTTGAGGATAATACTGATTACAGCAACAGTGTGATGGTGATATTCAATGATTAATTTTAACAGCCCCGGAATCCCGGATGGGGCTTTTGCCCGGCAGGCTGGAATTCCTATGACCAAGCAGGAAATACGGGCGATTGCCCTGGCAAAACTACAGCTCAGCCCCGGCCTGACAGTGTATGACATTGGCGCCGGCACCGGTTCGGTAGCCATTGAATGCCAGCGCCTGGTCGGCCCGGGGAGGGTTTATGCCATCGAGTCCAACCCGGACGCCCTGGAATTGATAAAACTGAACATCCGGCGCTTTAATGTGGAATTACAAATAATTGCGGGAACAGCCCCGGCAGTGCTGGATCCCTTGCCCGAAGCCGACCGGATTTTTATCGGGGGCAGCGGCGGGGAGATTGAAAGCATGGTCATGGGGTGTGACCGCAAATTGAAACCCGGGGGCATACTGGTGATGAACACCATCACCCTGTATACCCCGCTGCTGGCTCATCAGGTCCTGGAGGGGTTGGGATACGATATAGAAGCGGTGCAGGTCAATATCGCTGTCAATGTGAAAACTGGCAACTCGCGCATCTGGCAGGCCCGCAACCCGGTCACTATAATTAGCGCGAAGAAGGGGGCAAGGCCATGAGTTGGGGGAGATTATACGGCATTGGGGTCGGTCCGGGGGATCCTGAGCTGTTGACCTTGAAAGCCAGGCGCATCCTGGAGCAGACCGATACCCTGTTTATTCCCAGATCACAACCGGGCCGGCCCAGTGTAGCGCAGTCCATCGTTGGCCAGGCCCTCGATAAACAGTGGCATATTATCGAACTGTTGCTGCCCATGACAGCCGATGAAAGCCTTCTTGAGCAGCACTGGCGGGAGGCTGCGGGGGTAATTGCCCGGCACCTCTCTAAAGGGCGCGATGGGGCCTTTGTCACCCTGGGTGATCCTACCCTGTACAGCACTTTCACCTACATCTTAAAGCAACTGCGGGATTTAAACCTTGATATACCGGTGGAGATTGTACCCGGTATCAGCGCGGTCAATGCCATATCGAGCACTTTACAGCAGGCCTTAGCAGAAGGGAAAGAAGACCTGGTCATCAGCCCGGCTCTGCAGGATCAGGCGGCTTTAAACAACCTGATCGGGCAATTTGACAATATCGTGCTCATGAAAGCCGGGCGGCAGATAGATAAGATATGTAGGGCCCTGGAGGAAAAGGGTCAGGATAAACAGGCCTTTGTGGTCAGCCGCTGCGGTTTCGCGGATGCAGCCATACATAGTGATATATTCGCTTTAAGAGGAAAAGAAATGGATTACCTGTCAACCGTGATTATCAAGAAAAAGGGAGGTACCGGTCAGTGATATGGTTTGTGGGAGCAGGACCGGGCGACCCGGAGCTGCTCACGATAAAGGGTTACAAGCTGCTTAAGCAGGCGGATGTGGTGGTTTATGCCGGTTCACTGGTCAATGAAGCCTTATTGCAGAATGCCCGCCCCGGGGCTCGTCTGATCAACAGTGCCTTTCTCAACCTGGAGGAGATCGTCGCGGTGATGATCGAAGCCTACCGCCAGGGAGAACAGGTAGTGCGCCTGCATACCGGGGATCCCAGCCTGTACGGGGCTATCGGCGAGCAGATGCAGTTGTTGGACGAGGCCGGCATCCCATACGCCATAGTCCCCGGGGTAAGCTCCTTTTTGGCAGCCGCTGCCAGCCTGAAAAGGGAATATACCATTCCTGACGGCACCCAAACCGTGATCATAACCCGCGTGGAGGGGCGCACTCCGGTACCGGAGCAAGAACAGCTAAGGCTTTTGGCCCAGCACCGTTCTTCCCTGGCCATATTCCTATCGGTGGGTTTGATCCACAAAGTGGCTGAGGAATTGAGCCAGCATTACCCGCCGGATACCCCGGTAGCGGTGGTAGAAAAGGCTTCCTGGCCGGAAGAGCGGGTTGTTAAGGGCCGGCTGCAGGAATTGGCCGACATGGTCACTGAAGCGGGGATCAAAAAAACCGCCTTGATTCTGGTAGGAGAATTTCTCAGCAAGAGCGGGAAGTCCAAATTGTATGATAAGGATTTCAGCCATGAGTACAGGTAAAAATGAGCATCCATCGATAGCCATATTATGCCTGACTAAGCCCGGGGCCAGGCTGGCTCATAGGCTGGCCGGGCAAATCCCGGAAAGCCATCTGTACCTGCCCAAACGATTGCAAAAGGATGGTAAAGCAGGCCCACAGACCAGCTATTTTGAGGATTTTGCGGTTTGTTTTAGCAACCTGTTTCGCAGCTACAAAGGGCTGATTTGCATTATGGCCGCCGGTATCGCAGTGCGCAGCTTGAACGGGCTAATGGGTTCGAAATATACAGATCCGGCGGTGGTGGTGGTTGATGAAAAAGGCCGCTTTGCCATCAGCCTTTTGTCCGGGCATAGAGGAGGGGCTAACCGGTTGGCGGAATGGGTTGCTCATCATCTGGGAGGGCAAGCGGTGATCACCACCTCCACCGATGTCAACGGCAAACCGGCGGTGGATGTGATGGCCCAGGAAATCGATGCAATTGTCAGGCCGGCCGGTACGGTCAAAATCATCAACCGGGCCCTGGCCGAAGGGGAAGCAGTGCACCTGTACAGCCCCTGGCCGTTAAACCCTGAATGGGCGCAGGGCTTCGTTACTCATCCACCGCTTGATATTCCGGCTGGTACCGGCCAGCCTCTGGTAAATAGTATAAATACCCCGGCGGTGGTGGTGGATTGCCGCTACTATGCACCGGATAAAGATGATGTGGTTTTGCTGCTGCCCCGCAATCTGCATGTGGGGATTGGGTGCCGCAAAGGGGTGAGCTGTGAACAGCTTGATATGGCAGTTCGTACCGTATTGGATGGTTTTGGCATAGATCAAGGCTGCATTGTCAGCCTGGCCAGCATCGATATCAAAAGGAACGAAACCGCTTTGCAACAACTGGCCAGCGAGCTCGAGCTCCCTTTGCAGTTTTTCGACAAAGATACCCTGGCGGCGTTGGAAGGCTCTTTTGCAGGCTCAGCATGGGTAAAGCAACATATAGGAGTTGATGGTGTATGCGAACCGGCGGCCCGATTGGCAGCCAAAATGGGGATAACTGTAGTCCCCAAACAGAAGATCGGTCCGGTGACCATCAGTGTAGGCATGGAAAAATCCTGGTGGTGGGACTGGGACCGGGCGGCTCAGAATTCCTGACCTTCAGGGCCAAAGCAGCTCTCGAGGAAGCTCAGGTGATCATCGGCTACAAGACTTATCTGGGTTTTATCGAAGATCTGCTCACCGGCAAACAGGTCATCAGCTCGGGGATGCGCAAAGAGATCGAGCGGGCTGGATTGGCGGTGCAATATGCCCGGCAGGGCCAAACCGTAGCCGTGGTCAGCAGCGGTGATCCGGGGGTTTACGGCATGGCCGGCTTAATACTGGAATTGGTCCCTGAGTCAGTAGAGGTGGAGGTAATCCCGGGGGTCACGGCCGCTACATCAGCGGCTGCTGTACTGGGTGCCCCGTTGATGCATGATTTTGCCGTAATAAGCCTGAGCGATATCTTAACCCCGTGGGAAACCATCGCCCAGCGCCTGCACGCCGCCGCCCAGGCCGATTTTATCATCGTCCTGTACAATCCCAAAAGCAAAGGGCGAGACACCCAGATCGCCAGGGCCAGGGACATCATTCGCTCGCATCGCCAGGACGATACCCCGGTAGGCATTGTGCGCAATGCCAAACGCCGCGGTGAATACAGGGTTCTGACCACTTTGGGGAATATGCTGGATGAGGATATCGATATGCTTTCCACGGTGATAATCGGCAATTCACAAACCCGCATCGAAAACGGGCATATGGTGACTCCCAGGGGGTATCGCTTATGATTTTAGTTTTGGCCGGCACCAGTGAAGGCCGCCAGGCGGCACTGGCTTTACAGGAAAATGGCTATAAAATACTGGCCTCGGTGACCAGCTCGTACGGGAGGGAATTGATGCTCCAATGCGGGGTTAAGCCGGTTCGCCAGGGACAGCTGGATATGCCGGCATTAATGGATTTGCTGTATCAGGGGGGCTTTAAGCTGATTGTTGATGCAACCCATCCCTATGCTGCGGTTATCAGCACTTATGCCCTACAAGCAGCCCGCTTGCTGGGTATCGAATACCTGCGCCTGGAGAGGCCGGCGGAAGATATTCCGGAGGATGTCGTGCTTATCGATAGCCTGGACAAACTGGCTGACTGGCTTTATCCCGGCTGCCGGGTGATGTCGACTATAGGCAGCAAGCATTTGCCGCAATTATGGGAATTGTGCCAGGCCTGCCAGGCCCATCTGATAGCGCGCTTCATGCCTTCCAGCCAGGTAATGCTGCGCTGTGAATCCCTGGGGATTCCCCCCGGGCAGATAATCGCCATGAAAGGGCCGTTTTCCCTGGAAATGAACCGGGCCGTGTTTAGGCAGTACCAGGTCGATCTGGTTTTGAGCAAGGAGAGCGGCGCTGCGGGCGGTTTTACCGAGAAATACCTGGCTGCCCGGGAACTGTCGATTCCTCTGGTGGTATGGTCCCGGCCGCAAATGCACTACCCCCGGGTCTTCAGCAGTACCGCCGAGCTGTTGGACTACATAAAAACGACGAAAGGGTGCTTATCATGAAAAGTGGTGTGGTTTTGGTCGCACACGGCAGTCGCCGCGAAGAGGCCAATATGGAAATCCGGACCCTAACCCGGGAGGTTCAGGAGGCTGATCCCCCGGGGTTGTATGAGGTTGCTTTCATGCAGTTCAGCAGCCCGGATCTCAAAGAAGCGGTCGCCAGGCTGGCCGCACAGGGGGTGCAGCAGGTGGTGATAATGCCCCTGTTCCTGATTACCGGAAATCATGTCACGCAGGACATTCCCGCCGCACTGGCCGAATTGCGGCCTCAGTACCCGCAGGTGGAATTCGTCATGGCCCGCCATTTCGCGGCCCATCCAGCCCTGGTACAGATTGTGCAGGACAGGATCAAAGAGGCCCTGGCGCACAGAACCGAGGAGGCGGTGAGGTGAACATCATCTGGAACCCGCATGAAATCGAGAGCCGCAGCATGGAAATCATCGAGGCTTACCTTGAGGGCTATGAATTCAGCCCGCTTGAAAAGCAGGTGGTGAAAAGGGTCATTCACACCACTGGCGATCCGGAAATAGCGAGATTGCTGTGCTTTCACCCGCAAGCGATTGAAGCCGGATTATCCGCCCTCTATGCTGGGGCCGGAATATTCACCGATGTGAACATGCTTAAAGCCGGCATCAATGCAGACCGTTTGAAGGCTTATGGGGGACAGCTGTGGTGCTCGATCAGTGACCCTGAAACCATTGCCAACAGCCAGCGCTGGGGAATCACCCGGGCCGCGGCTGCCATATGCCAGTTCGGGTCCGATTTGAACGGTTCCATTGTGGCCATCGGCAACGCTCCCACCGCGCTTTTTGAGCTGCTCGCTCTGGTTAACCGGGGAATCTGCCGACCGGCCCTGGTGGTAGGCACCCCGGTGGGTTTTGTAGGTGCGGCTGAATCCAAGCAGCTGCTGGTGGAACAGGAGGCGATACCTTATATCAGCCTGCTGGGAACGCGCGGGGGCAGTCCCATCGCGGTCAGCATCATCAATGCATTACTGTACAGCAAAGGGGTTTAAGACATGCTGGAAACGATATTGGTACTGGGCGGCAGCAGCAGCGGCAAAAGCGAAATTGCCGAAGAACTGGCCAAAGAATTGGAATCCTCCTACAATTGCGAGGTATTTTACCTGGCTACCGGCGTCAACTGTGACCGGGAATTCGCCGCCAGGATAAAAAAGCACCAGGAGCGGCGGCCCCGGCACTGGCATACCATTGAGGAGCCGCGCTGCCTGGCTAAGGTATTGCAGAACTGGCCGCACCAGCCCAGCGTGGTGTTGGTAGACAGTATCGGCACCTGGGTCACCAACCTCATTTATGGGGAGGATGGGCAGGAAGAACGGCCCTGGTCAGCCGAGCGGGAAGAGGCCTGCCTGCAGGAGGTAAGGGGATTTATTTCCACCTGGTCTGAACTGTCAGGCGGCTTGATAATGGTGGCCGATGAGGTAGGCCTGGGCATTGTGCCCGAATACCCGGAGGCTCGCCTCTTCAGGGATATGAACGGCAGGATCAATCAAATGCTGGCTGAGGCCGCCGACCGGGTCTATTTCGTCATGGCCGGTATAGCCTGTTGCATCAAAGGAGGGACAGCCAGGTGAGAAGAGCACAGGCCATAATGATACAGGGCACTGCTTCAAATGTGGGCAAAAGCATGCTGTGCACCGCTTTGTGCCGCATATTCGCCCAGGACGGTTACAAAACCGCACCGTTTAAGGCCCAGAATATGGCCTTGAATTCCACCGTCACTCCGGAGGGGGGCGAAATCGGACGCGCCCAGGGCGCTCAAGCCGAGGCTGCCGGGGTGGCTCCCAGCGTGCTCATGAACCCCATCCTCATCAAGCCCAAACAGGACAGCCAGGCCCAGATCATAACCCTGGGGGTACCTTACGCCGACATGTCCGCTGCCGACTATCGGCGGGACTTCCTACCCGGTGCGGTGTCGATAGTCAGGGACTGCCTGCACAAGCTGCAAGAGCAATATGAGGTATTGGTGATTGAAGGGGCCGGCAGTCCGGCTGAAGTCAACCTCAAGGACCGGGATATCGTCAATATGAAGACCGCTGAGCTGGCCGAAGCCCCGGTGTTGCTGGTGGCTGACATCGATCGCGGCGGGGTTTTTGCCAGCCTGATCGGCACACTGGAGCTGTTGGAGCCCCATGAGAGGGAGCGGGTCAAAGGCTTTATCATCAACAAATTCCGGGGTGATATCAGCCTCCTTAAGCCCGGGCTGGATTTCCTGGAGCAGCGCACCGGCATACCGGTTCTGGGTGTGGTGCCCTACGTCTTTGAGCATGGCATCGATGAAGAGGATTCGGTGTGCCTCAGCGAAAGGTCCGCCTGGGGAGATGACCATGCTCCCGTTAAGGTAGCGGTGATGCAGCTGCCGCGCATTTCCAACTTTACGGATATAAACCCCTTTATCGGCCTGCCTGACACCAGGGTCTATTATGTTGGCCCCGGGGAGACTATCGGCCAGGCCGATCTGCTTATCATCCCCGGCACCAAGAACTCTATACTGGATATGCTCTATTTGCAGCAAAAAGGCTATGTTGAGGAAATACGCCGCCTGGCCGCAGAAGGCGCTTATGTGGCCGGTATCTGCGGAGGTTTTCAGATGCTGGGGGAAGGGCTTTTGGACCCGGAAGGCACTGAGGCCGGCATAGGCTCTCTGCCGGGGCTGGGTTTACTACCGGTTGCTACCCGCTTCGGCAAGAGCAAGAGCACTCATCAAGCCCGGGCCCGGATTGTAAGCAGGCAGGGAATATGGCGGAACCTGTACGGGCAGGAGGTAAAGGGCTACGAGATACATATGGGGCAGAGCACTGTACTTGACTCAAGCTGCAGTCTGACCCGCATCTTTTCCCGTTCGGGGGAAAGCTGCAGCGTGGCCGATGGGGCCTGCAACGACAGCGGCAGGGTTTTCGGCACCTATCTGCACGGCATATTTGACAACCCCAGTGTTATGCTGGGGATCATGAACCATATCCGCCGGGAAAAAGGCCTGCCGGCTCTTGATGCCGCTAATCTGCCGGCGATGCAGCGGCAGCATAAATACGACCAGTGGGCTGATTTGGTGAGGGCCAGCCTGGATATGGACAGGATATACCGGATTATGGGCTTAGGAGAGGTTTGAAATGGAGTGGATCATCTTAATTGCGGTGTTGCTGGACCTTTTGATCGGGGATCCGCCCAATATGCCGCATCCGGTGATATGGATAGGCAAGGCCATACAAAGCTGTGAAACGGTAGTGCACAGGTTTGCCACCAGCCCCAGGGCACTGCAAATAGGGGGCAGCCTGATGGTACTGGTGGTAGTGGTAGGGACTTACTTGATCACCTGGGGTATCATGGTTTTGGCTTACCTGGTGCATGCTTATCTGGGGGTAGCGGTAAGCATTTTGCTGATGAGCCAGACCCTGGCGATCAACAGCCTGTATCGTCATGCCCAACAGGTCCTGCGGCCTTTGCAGGAGGGTCGCATTCAAGAGGCCCGCCGGGCCCTGGCGATGATTGTGGGCCGCGATACCGACAGCCTGGATGAAGCCCAGCTGATTCGCGGGACGGTGGAGACAGTAGCCGAAAACACCGTAGACGGTATTACCGCTCCTTTGTTTTACGGTTTTTTGGGAGGGCCGGCTCTGGCCATGGCATACAAGGCGGTCAATACCCTGGATTCCATGGTTGGCTATAAAAATGAGAGATATCGCTATTTGGGCTGGGCGGCGGCCAGACTGGATGATGCGGCCAATTATATCCCCGCTCGCCTGACCGGTCTGTTATACCTGTTTTTGGCCCCATTTACCAGAGGCGGGCTGAGAGGGGTCGTAAAGACCATGTGGCACGACGCACCCCGTCACCCCAGCCCCAACAGCGGCATTCCTGAAGCGGCTGTAGCCGGGGCTCTGGGCATACAGCTGGGGGGCCTCAATTATTACGGGGGCATTGCTTCACCCAGGGCCTTGATCGGTGAGCCCCTTTACCCGTTAGAGAACGGGCATATACGGCAGAGCCTGAACATCATGCTCTTGATCAGCCTGGAGGCGGTAGCTGTGGGAATGCTGTTATCGCTTTGCTGGGGTTGAGCAGGTGAAAGAGGAGAGGAATTATGAAAAAGCCAGATTACAGCAAACCGGTTCATGGCGGTGATGTATGGACAGCCGCCCAGAGGTGGGGTATGGACCTGGATGAAATTTTGGATTTCAGCGCCAACATCAACCCCCTGGGACCATCGCCGCTGGCCTTGCAGGCTATCGTGGAAAATATCCCCCGTTTGACGCATTATCCCGAGCCCTGCGGTGAGTCCTGCAGGCTTGCCCTGGCCGAGTACCTGAAGGTGGATGAAGCCAATGTGGTTTTGGGCAACGGCGGCTCGGAATTGATCTACCTTTTGGGGAGGATGTTTTATAAAAAGCGGCTGGTGCTCCTGGCCCCCTGTTTTTCTGAATACGGTGAAGGGCTGGAAAACCCGCACATAGTGAGGATTCCGCTGGATGCCGGCAGTGGGTTTGCGCTGCCCTGGCCGGGGATTATGGAGGCTTTGGAGCCCGGTGATCTGATATTTGTCGGCAATCCCAACAATCCCACCGGCAACCTTTTTGATCGCGGGCAACTGCTGGAATTGGCCGCTTATGTGCGAGATCTTGAGGGGACCATGGTGGTTGACGAGGCGTTTTTGGATTTTACCGGCCGGGAACTCTCCTTGACCCAGGAAGTGGAAGATAACCCTCACCTGATAGTGGTGGGCTCGCTGACCAAGTTCTTCGCCATACCCGGCCTGCGCCTGGGCTATGCAGTGGCCTGTAAAGAGCATATACAACGCATCGAGTTCCTGCTGCCGACCTGGCGGATCAATACCCTGGCCATTGCCGCCGGGCGGGCTTCGCTGGCTGACCGGATTTATATAGAAAACACGGTCAGCCTGATGAGGCAGGAAAGGCGGTTTTTAATGGAGCAGCTGCAGGAGCTGGATTTTTTGCAGGCATTCCCCGGAGCCAGCAACTTCCTGCTCATCAATGCGGAAAAGAGCGGCTTAACTGCTGCTCAGTGGGCGGAACACTTGAGGCGGTACGGTATTCTAATCCGCGATTGCTCGAATTTTGCCAACCTGTCTCCGTATTATTTCCGTATTGCCGTCAAGAACCGCCATCACAACCTGCGCCTCATAGAGGCCTTGAAGCGGGTAATTGCTGGTGTTTTTACGTATTAGGCCTGAGTTTGATGGTTTAACCGCCGTGAAGCATCTATGGATGTCAAAGCGGGAAAGGGGGAATGGCCGGTTCAGCCACTATACCCGGACATAGCTGCCGGAGAAACTATAGAGAAGTTGCAGGCCCGGGAATTCCCCGCAAAAACTGGCTTTACTTAACTGATACAGAAATATAGAGGGGTAACTGGTAAGGAGGTTGGCTGTTTTGTCATTCGGAATGCATATCATGGAGGGATTTTTGCCGCTGCCCTGGGCGGTGGTCTGGTTTGCTGTGATGCTGCCCTTTATATACCTGAGCATCAAAAAAGCCCGCCGGCTGGTGGAGCAGAATCCTAAAGCCTTATTGTTGCTGGCCTTTGCGGGCGCCTTTACTTTTGTGCTTTCAGCCCTCAAACTGCCGTCGGTCACCGGCAGTTGTTCACATCCTACCGGGGTGGCTTTGGGGGCCATACTGTTCGGCCCGGTGGTGATGGCCTTGATCGGGCTGATAGTGCTGTTGTTCCAGGCCCTGCTTTTGGCTCACGGCGGGTTGACCACACTGGGGGCCAATGTGGTGTCTATGGCTATAATAGGACCATTTGTGACCTATGGGGTTTATGCCCTTTTAAAAAGAACCAAACTGCCCCACTGGGTAGCGGTACTCTGTGGAGCCGCCCTGGGCAGCCTGGCTACCTATTTTGCTACCGCTCTGCAATTGGCCCTGGCCTACCCGGGAGGCCCGGACGGCTTTTATGGCTCGCTGGTCAAATTCACCGCCATTTTCGCGGTAACCCAACTGCCCATTGCCGTAATAGAGGGCATATTGACCGTATTGGTGGTGGATTTGCTGTACGCTTACAACCGCCAGGAAGTGGAAAGCTTGCGCAATCTTAGCATCGGGGGTGAGCAGGCATGAAGCGCAACGCCATATTGATAGTGATAATGCTGGCTCTGGTAGTCTATGCCTTGTACAGCAATCAAGGTGCGGAGTTTGGTGGAGCGGATAGTCAGGCCAAGGCTGTTATTGCAGAGCTAAGCCCCGGCTATGAGCCCTGGTTTGAATCGATATGGGAACCGCCCAGCGGTGAGGTCGAATCCCTGCTGTTTGCCCTGCAGGCCGCCCTGGGGACAGGATTCATATGCTACTATATCGGCTATTGCATCGGCAGGAATAAAGGCAGGGCACAATCATGAACAGCATCGATCAAACTGCTTACAATTCTCCCTGGTATTCGCTTCATCCGGCTGTCAAACTGGGCTTGACCATTGCCCTGCTGGCAGCGGTCCTGGTCCTTGATTCGCGCATAGTTTCCGCTGTGGTAATTGTGGCGGTGTTTGCCCTGTTGGTCGGGATCGCCCGGGTTTCCTGGCGCCTGTATATGGGCTTGATGACTGTTCCGCTGCTGTTCCTGCTGGTGGGGTGTGCTGCTGTAGCCATAAGCAGCAGCCCGTCTGCAAGCGGTATCTGGCCGGGCGTTTATATTGGCGGCATGTGGTGGGGCGTATCCTTTCAGTCTCTACAGGAGGCTCTCAACCTGTTTTGCCGCAGCCTGGCCTGCGTCAGTGCCATGTACCTCCTGGCTTTAACCACCCCGGTAGTTCAGCTGGTTTACGCCTTGCGCCTGTTTAGGCTGCCGGGGATAGTGGCCGACCTGATGGGATTGATTTATCTGCATATCGGCATCTTCTTAAAGACCGCCCGGGACATTTACATAGCCCAGCAGGCCCGCTGCGGCTACCAGGGCTTTGCCGGTCACCTGCATTCACTGACTGCCTTGCTCGGCAACCTTTTTATCAAAAACCTGGCCAGAAGCAATGCCTGTTATGATGCTCTCCTGGCGCGCGGGTTTAAAGGCAGCCTGCAGGTTCTGGATGAACAGTACACGGTCAAACCGCTGCATCTGGCCTTGAGCAGCCTGTTTATCGCCGGCCTGGTCTTGATCAGCAGTTTTGGGGGACGGATATGAAACCCGATTTATTGCGCGCTGAAAACCTGGCATACATTTACCATGATGGCACCAGGGCCTTGGACGGGGTATCCATCGCCTTAGGCCAAAACGTGAAGGCAGCCATCCTGGGACCCAACGGGGCCGGCAAATCCACTTTGTTCCTGCACTTCAATGGCCTGCTGCGCCCGCATAGAGGAACCGTTTATTATAAAGGCCAGGCCCTGCAGTACCATAAAAAGGCCCTGCAGGTTCTGCGCCGGGAGGTAGGGATAGTATTTCAAAACCCGGATAATCAGCTGTTTTCCGCCAGCGTGTTGCAGGACATCTCTTTCGGCCTGTTGAACCAGGGCTGTAAACCGGCCGAAGCCCGCCGCCGTGTGGAGGAGATCGGGTTTAAGCTGGGCATTGAGCATCTTTTCTCCAAACCCACCCATTTTCTGAGCGTAGGTCAGAAGAAAATGGTGGCTTTGGCCGGTGTTCTGGTAATGGAACCGGAATTGATCATCTGTGATGAGCCTACCGCAGGGCTGGATCCCGGCAATGCGGAGTGTTTTATGCAGCTTCTGGACGGGCTGCACCAGCAAGGCAAGACTATGCTGATATCCACCCACGATGTCGACCTGGCCTATCAATGGGCTGATGAGGTGTGGCTGTTGAACCAGGGCAAAGTAATGGCCCAGGGTTCCCCGGTAGAGGTGTTTTCCCGGGCAGAAGCCCTCCAAGCAGCCCGGCTCAAGACCCCCTGGCTTTTGGAAATCTGGCAGGAAATGGCCCGCCTGGGCCTGAGCCCAACCGAACTGCCGCCCCGCAATAAAACCCAACTCCGGCAAAGCATGCTCAACCTCAAACCAGAAGCCGGTTAGAGAGAACCCCCCTCATCTGAGGCACAAGGGGGGAGGGTTTTTATTGAGCTAAGACGGGCTTATATGGCTTACTGCTACGCCCGTTCTGCCTCGTGGTCAACTCTCGGGTTAAGATGGGCTGACCGGGGTGCCGACCCGCAGTTCGGGCACGATCGATGGAGACAGGGTGCCGTCGGGCAAGCGACGCGCTGCCGAGAGCAGGTAATTTCTTAATCATATTCCATATAACTCTATACGCTGATGAATTATTGGGACGCTAACTAAGATTTCTCGTCATCTGCTATAATAATTAGTCAGAAAAAATGAGCCCGGCCTGCAGGGGCAGGCTGTGGACAAAAACCAGCACTATTATTTATAAGGAAGGAATATCCATATGGGTCGAGCCAGGGTATGGAATGCACTTCGCAAAATCAAGCCTGACCGCACCCCGCGGGGAGAAATCCTGATAGAGGACGGTTTTCTGCAGCAGGTGGGCCTGAGCAGGGAGGCTTTATTGGAGGAACTGCAGGCTGATATAATCAGCCTGCCCATCGATTATCAATCCCGGGCAGACTGGTCTTATTGGTCACAGCGGGATTATTTTACCTTTGCCTTAATAAACGGCCCTTTCAATACCTTGATCGAGTGTCTGGGATGGCCCCGGGCTTCGGAGTGGATAGTGCATAATCCCGCTGTCAGCCAGAGATTCATGGGCAAGTACCTGGAAATTATGTATGAGTCGGCTGCCGCTGCCCTGGAAGATGGCTGTGAGGGGCTTGTCCTGGGAGACGATTTGGCAGGGCAAAACGGGCTGCTGGTAGATCCCTTTTACCTGCGCAAGCACTATTTCCCCGAGCTGGGCGTTTGGCTGGAGAAACTGCAGGCTGGCAGCGTTCCCATCCTGTTCCATTCCGATGGCAATATCCTGGAGATAATTCCCGATCTGCACCAGCTGGGCTTCTGGGGCTTACATGGCCTGCAGCCTGATGCCGGCATGAGGTATAGCAGCCTGCCGCCTGAATTGATAAAGAACTGGGTGTGGTGGGGCAATTTCCAGTTTGAAGGTCCGCGCGGCCTCAAAGACCCCCTGCAGCTGCATATCGAAGCCAGAAGGCTTTTTCAGGAATGGGAAGCGGCTCCCGGCTACATATTCGGCTCCTGCAGCGGGCTCTACCCCGGCCTGCTGCTGGAACTGGTACAGGCTGCCTACCGGAGCTGAAGGGGACGAACACCTGTAAGGTCCCCCGCACCGATGTTCATCCCCATCCCGCGCTTTATTCTTCCGGCCACAACCCCTTTTCCCACTTTTCGGCATGGGGAGTGGACTCGTTTTTCAGCAGTGCAGAAAAAGCCTGTACTGCTTTGAGGGCATCGCCCACCGGGTAATAAAAAGCATTCCAGTTTTCGCTGTCCTCACCGTCATGGTTGGGGATCACCCAGTCGAACTGCCAGGCCAATTCCATTTCCAGAGGCGCGCTGTTGGCCCGGGTCTCGATATTTTCCAGATCTTTGAGGGAGAGCAGCCCTTTTTGCTTCTGGGTGCGGCGCAGGAGCTTGCGCCTCATCATATCCACCAGCATTTCCCTTATATTCACGCCCTGCTGCCTGAACCAGATGATTTCCTGTCTGCACAGGGGAGATAGAAATACCCGCAGGATTTCCACATCAGCCAGCTCCTCCAGGCCCCAAATGGCCCGGGGCACATATGGATTGCCTTCAAAGAGCACGTCCTGGCCTTTATCCAGCATGCTGAACAACTCCCGGGTATCCAGTCCCTGCAGGTCGCCCCGCACATTGAGGAGGATGAAATCGTCGCGTTCATTTAAACGCTGCATCTCCTCCGGGCTGCGGAAATAATAATCCACCCCTTCGCGTTCCCCCGGACGCGGGCTGCGGGTATTGTACAGGACCAGCTTGTGCAGCCGGCTCTCCTGCTCAGGGTATAGCATTTTTAGGGCACTGCACAGCGGGCCTTTGCCCACACAGGAAGGGCCCCCCAGCAATACCAAACGGCCTCCTTTTGACATAGTACACACTCCTTTTCTTATGTACACCTGCAACATTCGGCATCACAGCGGCGATGTCCTGCAAAAGGCCTCATTTCTGGGATCACCTCCGCTCCGGGCTGTGTGCCCCGGGACGAGCGCTGCCAGCAGGTTTACATCATGATTCTTTAAGTTCACATCAACAAGCCGGGAATCTACTGGTGATGTGCGTCTGCGGGTTGGACATCGATAAGAGGAATATGATGTGCCTGTGCAAGCCGAACATTTATCCTGATAAAGGGCATATCTTATGCGTCTGCCGGCTGGATCCCTGTTTCGGTTAGGGAAGTGTGCCTTTGCCTCTACAGGCTGGACGTCTATTTCGGTTAAGGGAACATCAACCCGCCGCCCAGAAAATAGGCTGCAAAAGTCACCCAATTATTGCCTCTAGCAAAATTTGACTTTAATTCATTAATAATACGCACTTGTTTTTGTGTCCCGGGAGTGCAATAATTAAATTCATATAAAAGCCCGCCAATCGCTTCATACCGGAGTTTGTGCGCACTGTATGCTGTATACCCGATAAGCTGCGGTATTAAATGGAAATCAACCTTTGAGTGGATCTCATATATTTTGCAGAATAGAGGTGATTATTGTGTCCATGGAAATCAAGATTACCAGGACCAGCTCTCCGAAGGCGAAGCCGGATCAGAGCAACCTGCCGTTCGGGGTGTTTTTTACTGACCACATGTTTGTGATGGATTACACTGAAGGTAAAGGATGGCACGATCCCAGAATCGAGCCTTACGGGCCACTGCAGCTCGACCCTTCCACCATGGTATTCCACTACGGCCAGGCCATTTTCGAAGGCATGAAAGCCTATAAAACCAAAGACGGCCGCATCAACCTGTTCCGCCCCTACGCCAACATGGAGCGGGCTAACCTCTCCAATGAAAGGCTGGTCATACCGCCTATAGACGTGGATTTTGCGGTGGAGGCCCTCAAGACCCTGGTTAAGCTGGAAAGTGATTGGGTGCCGGAAGAAGAAGGAACTTCATTATATATAAGGCCTTTTATTATTGCTACCGATCCCTACCTGGGGGTACGCCCTTCGCATACCTACAAGTTTATGATAATTGCCTGCCCGGTGGGAGCCTATTATCCGGAAGGGCTGGATCCGGTCAAGATTTACGTGGAAAGCAATTATGTCAGGGCTGTCAAAGGCGGCACCGGGCATACCAAAACCCCGGGCAATTATGCGGCCAGCCTGAAAGCCCAGGTCGAAGCCCAGCAGAAGAATTACACTCAGGTTTTGTGGCTGGATGGGGTTGAAAAGAAGTACATAGAAGAAGTAGGGACCATGAACGTAATGTTTAAGATCGGCGGAACGGTGGTCACACCGGCCCTGGAAGGGAGCATTCTGGGGGGCATCACGCGCGATTCCTGCCTGGCTTTGCTCAGGTACTGGGGGGTGCCGGTTGAAGAGAGAAGGATCAGCATTCAGGAGCTGTTCGAAGCACACGAACAGGGCAAACTGGAAGAAGCCTTCGGTACCGGCACTGCAGCGGTCATTTCCCCTATAGGCGAGATGAATTGGGATGGCCGCATCATCAGCATCAACAATGGCCAAATTGGCGAGATATCCCAGCGGCTGTACGATACCATAACCGGCATTCAATACGGCCAGGTAGAGGACCCCTTCGGCTGGGTGGTTGAAGTTAAATAAGGCCAATAATGCTTAAATGAATTATAGGGGATGTATCCGGGAACACGGTGTTCCGGGGCATCTGCTTACCAAAATGATTCAATGGCTATAAGGGGCGTTATGGTGGGTGAACCTGCCACCATAACGCCCTTTGTACGCCAATAAATAGCTGCGGATGTGATAGCAGCATGTGAACTATTGGTTAAAACTGTGGATTAATAAACACAAAAGAGGAGAGCCCGGTGGCTCTATCCTGATCGACACCACTGCTGCCGGTATAAAAACCCCTTGGTGCGCAGAAGCTAAAACTGCCCTATCTTTCCGGGGCAGTCTTTTTATTTAAAGGAGTGATGACATGGAAAAAAGCGGTCTGAGTATTCTTTTATTCAGCGGGGACTATGACAAATGCCTGGCAGCCATGATCCTGGCCAATGGGGCCCGTGAGCTGGACATGGAAGCGGATGTGTTCTGCGCCTTCTGGGGCTTGCTGCTGCTGCGCGACCCGGAGAAGCTCAAGGTGGACGACAAGGATTTCTACGAAAAGATGTTCTCTGTAGCCACCCCTTCAGGGGCCGAGCAACTGCCTTTATCCAAAATGAATATGGCCGGGATGGGCAAGCAGATGCTGCTCAATATGATGGATGGCAAAGAAGCCCCCCGGCTGGGCGATTTCCTGCAGGGTGCATTTCATAAAGGGGTGCGCTTCCATGCCTGCGAGCTTTCCATGAAAATCATGGGCTTTGCTGCTGAAGAGCTGCTCCCCGATGTGCAAATAAACACGGTTTACGACTATCTGCAGCAGGCCAAAAAGGCGGAAATCCAGCTCTTCATATGAAGCATTTTCGGTTCCGGGGTTTTTGAAAAATGTTCATACTGTGTTCCCAAACTTAGCCCCCATTCATAACATATAGAAAACAATCATGTGACAGGATGATGCAATTGTTTTCTATACCGGTTATGTCCCCTCCCAGTACCGTGCTGCGCAAATACATCCATGGCATCGATATCAAAGTGCCGGTACTGGGCAAAAAGATGACCCCTTTCATTTTTTTTGACAATGCAGCCAGCACCCCGCCGTTAAAACCAGTTTTGCGGCAAATGGACGAGTTTATGCGATGGTATTCCGGTGTGCATCGCGGCACCGGCTACAAGTCGCTGGTGTCCTCACGGGTGTATGACCATTGCCATGAAGTCATTGCCGACTTTGTCGGGGCTGATGCCGGCCTGGACACGGTTATTCTGGTCAAAAACACCACCGAGGCTATCAACAAACTGTCTTACCGCCTGGGATTGCAGCCCGGTGAGGTGGTGATCACCACCGCCATGGAGCATCACTCCAATGATCTGCCCTGGCGCCGGCAGGCCAAAGTGGAGTATGCCGGGCTCAATGAAAAGGGCCAGCTGGATATAAATCATCTCGAGGGCCTCTTAAAAAAGCATTATCCCCGGGTGAAACTGGTAGCCGTCTGCGGGGCCTCCAATGTGACCGGGCATATCAATGAAGTCCATCGCATCGCGGAACTGGCCCACGGGTTCGGGGCCCGGATACTGGTCGATGGAGCCCAGTTGATCCCCCATCACAGCTTTGACATGAAGCCTCATTCCCACCCGCAGCACATCGATTTTCTGGCCTTTTCCGGCCATAAAATATTTGCCCCCTATGGGTGCGGGGTATTGATCGGACCGCGCAGGCTTTTCGAAGAGGGCGCGCCGGAATACAGCGGCGGCGGTACGATTAATATGGTATTGTCAGACAGGGTTTACTGGGGAGCTCCCCCGGACCGGGATGAGGCCGGCTCGCCCAATGTTCCCGGGGCTTACGCCCTGGCGACCACCCTGAAAATCCTTAAAAAGTTGGGAATGCTGCAGCTGAGCCGCAGTGAACAGCGGCTTACCGGTTACTTGATGGAAGGGCTCAGCCGCAACCGGGAGGTGATCCTGTATGGCAGCACCCCCCGGGTAGGGGTGGTCAGCTTCAATATCAAAGGCCTGTCTCATGCCCTGGTCGGGGCCATTCTCTGTTTTGAGGCCGGCATCGGGGTGCGCACCGGGTGCTTCTGCGCGCAGGGCTATGTCAGGCGCTTGCTGGGGGAAAAGGAGAACCCCGGTAATCTGCAGTTCTATGAAAAGAAGCAGCTGCATAAGCTGCCGGGCATGGTGCGCATCAGCCTGGCGGCCTATAACACGCAGCAGGAAGTGGACGTACTGCTGCAGCAGGTGGAACAGATCAGCAAGAACAAGAAGGCTTACCGTGACAGCTATTACTGGTCGCAGGAACTGGGGACCTACATCCCCAGGCGACTGCCGGTAGAATCCCTGGTCAATCGTATTTACCAGCAGGTAGCACCATAAATACCGGGGCAGGGGACTGCCTGGCTTTGTCTTGGGGTTGCCGGGCCTTTAGGTCCTGGTCACTCCAGACAGCGGGACTGCAAACGCCGTTAGCCAGGGGTTGCACGCCCCTTTTGCCCAGGCCTGCCAGTATTTATAAGATAGACGCCTACAGCCCTTCCACCAGCTCGCGCACCGGCACTTCCGCTTTGTGACGGCGATTAAGGAACTCGACCCTTGCCTTATCCCCCACGATATCCTCAATCCAGACCGGCTCTCCCTGGTAAAAAACCTCGATTACCCCCAGTGAATTAACAATATCATGAGCCCGCTGTACGTCCATAGCTGATGACCTCACAAAAGTAATATATTGATAGTTTCCCGGCTGCAGAAGAAATTTATGAATTCCGTTATATATTCACCGTCCAGATGATTCATTTTCGACTTAAATAATGACACAAGGAAAGCGTCCCCT
>ERZ773359.1487-NODE-1487-length-32150-cov-14.078860_pt1 | contig 32150 bp, 28 predicted proteins | sample MGYA00374955_ERZ773359 | MGnify/ENA primary metagenome ERZ773359 (study PRJEB29098, sample SAMN04486028) | biogas fermenter metagenome | study: EMG produced TPA metagenomics assembly of the Biogas fermentation microbial communities from Germany - Plant 4 DNA1...
TCATAGACAATCTGACGCATGAGATTTCACTCCTAATCAGCTGGATTCTGTCTATTTTCAGCGTCTTTTTCCGATCACCTGTTCAATACTTTGAGAAAAGTAAAAAATCCGAGCTTGTGTTTGAACTTCACTTTGCAAGGTGATATAATTGCACTCAGTGGGAATGAAGTTCTCCCCGTGCCTCGTGGGCCGAACCGCTTATTAAGCTGATGACTTCTGCAGTTTTCTGCGGAAGTGTCGGCTTTTTTTGTTGCCCTACATAAAGGAGGACGTCTATGCTTCTTAATCTCGCTCTGATATTCGTTTGCGGCCTTGTATTCAGCGAAATCGCGCAAAAGCTGAAGCTGCCTAGTCTTGTTGGCATGATCTGTGCGGGTATTCTATTAGGCCCGTATGTACTAGACTTGCTAGCACCAGAAATACTCAGCATTTCCGCGGATTTGAGGAAAATTGCCCTGGTAATCATAATGATTCGAGCTGGGCTTGCGCTAGATACAAGTGATCTACGAAGAGTTGGCCGCCCGGCGATTCTTATGAGTTTCGTCCCGGCTACTCTTGAATTCGCTGCTGTCACGCTCCTTGCACCGATCTTCTTCCGAGTTTCATATCTGGAAGCTGCTGTCATGGGAACCGTACTGGGTGCCGTCTCGCCAGCAGTTGTTGTTCCTAGAATGTTGAAGATGATAGAACACGGTTACGGCAAGTCTAAGAGTATCCCACAGCTTATTCTGGCTGGAGCTTCGGTAGATGACATCTACGTAATTGTCCTATTTACATCATTCATGGGAATGTATAGCGGAGGCAGTTTTGACATGCGAGGCCTCATCGAAACACCCGTCGCTATTGTGGTTGGGCTACTGGCCGGCATCGTGTCTGGACTCATACTAGTACCATTATTTAAGACAATTCAGCTGCGAGATACCGTGAAGACGCTGGTCATACTAAGTTTTTCGCTGCTGCTTGTTGCGCTCGAAGATGTCATCAAGGCTTATGTGCCCATGTCGGGCCTGTTGTCCGTGATGGCTTTGGGGGGAACTGTCCTTAAGCAGTACGATACTTTCGCGCGGAGTCTTTCGGATAGACTCTCAAAGATATGGGTAGCGGCGGAACTAATGCTATTCGTATTAGTAGGCGCAGCGCTGGACATTAGCTATGCAGCACAAGCGGGGGTTTTTGTGGTCGCGCTTATTTTTGCTGCCCTCGCCATCCGTATCTGCGGCGTGTTTGTTAGCCTTCTCAGAACTAAACTAAGTAAAAAGGAGAGGTTATTCTGCGCAATTGCTTATCTGCCTAAAGCCACTGTACAGGCAGCAATTGGCGGATTACCTTTGGCGGCGGGTGTTGCTGCCGGTGATATAATTCTAACTGTCGCTGTATTGGCGATTCTGATCACAGCACCGCTTGGGGCCATCGGGATAGATTCTCTTCACAAGCGGCTGCTGGCCCTCGATTAATTCCGGCTGCGGCTTCGAATCGATCGGGCGTTTCTTGGAAGATAGCATATCAACCACGTTTCAGAATCGCTAAACTGGCGCTCTTCTACATTCAATTGGTTTGATATACCAAAGTTACAAGATCTTGGTAATGTTACAATTCGGTAATCCTACCGCAATTGACTTCCTTTGCTATGCTGATAAGATCAACAGTAATTGACAGGCCAGAAGTCCCGAAACGGGGGCAGGGAAAGTCTCTGTTCGGGCACATGGCTATTTTTTTGTGCTCAAATTCAAGATTAAGTCTAAGAAAGAAGGGATGCCTGTGTCTGATGGGCGCAGCGGTAAGAACTGCTCCAACTAGTTGTTTTCAAGGTTGGTGGACAGGAGTTGGCAATACATATTTCGTTTGTGAGGGAAATAATCGTCTTTTCCAACGCGACAGCTTTGCCCAAAATGCCACCGTCCATGGTGGGCATTATCAGTCTAAGGGGTGAAGTGGTTCCCATAGTCGATCTTAAGCATCGATTTTCTATGAAAAGCTGCGATGCGCAGGAAGGTTCCAACCAGAGAGTCGTCATTGTTGAGATCGACGGCTCAGTAGTTGGATGCTTGGTAGATTCGGTATCAGAGGTTATTAGGGCCTCGGAACAGTCTTTGGATTACATGGACCAGATCCAGGGGATGCACCGCGGAGTCGTGGACTCAATCTGCAAGCTGGGCGATAGGTTGATTGCAATCCTCAACCCAAGAAGACTTATGACAAACGAAGAGATCAAACAGCTAGATAACGCTGCAAGGGAGAGAACCGTATGTTCCGGAATCTACGACTAGGTTTGAAACTAGTAATTGGATTTGTACTTGTTTTGCTTGTAAGCACAGCAGTCTCAGTCTTTGGCATTATATACATGGGACGCATTGCCGATACGACAGAAGACATGTTTAATCACCCCTATACCGCGCATACGACAGCTCTGTCCATTCAGTCCAACATAATCGCGATGAGCCGCGAGACCAAGGACTACGTGTTGGCGACTGACTCTGCGGCTCGGAGTCAGAGTGTCAAAAGGCTGGAGGAACTAGAAAAGCAAATTCTACAGGAATTCGATGCGCTGTACGATAGTTTCATGGGCGATCCAGCCTTAATTGATGATGCACTGCAGGCATTTAAGGATTGGGGGCCCATTCGTCAAGAAGTTATCCGGTATACAGAACTCGGTCAAGCAGAGCTTGCTGCGCAAACAACTGCAACTAGAGGAACACCACAAGTTCAGTTGATTGAGAGCACAATTCAGAGGGTCGTGGAAGATGCCAAAGCGCGGGCTGTCAAGTTTAACGCCGATGCCAGGGCTAGTGCTTCATCTGCCACATCCTCCGTGGTTGGCCTGCTGATCCTGTCCTATATTATCGCAGCCTTAGCAGTTTTCCTGATCACTAGATCGATTACATTACCCGTATCTAAGCTGCTCACATTTACTCAAGAGATTGCCAATGGGAACCTGGGTGTTGCCGCCGTTGACTACGACAGTCGAGACGAAATCGGTGTCCTAACTAAAGCGTTAAACGGGATGCAGGCCAGCCTCTTGAACATCGTATCTACCGTGAGAGAATCGGTAAGTGTTGTGCGGTCGTCTTCGGAACAGATGTCTGCTGGTGCTGAAGAAACAAGCGCTTCTGTTGAAGAATTGGCCAGCACCGCCAATCAATTTGCCAGTGCTGTCGATCGCCTAAGCCAAAACAATCAGAGGATTTCTGATTCAGCTGTAAAGGTGAATGAGCTGTCCACCGAAGGTTCCAAAGAAATCAACAAGACAATCCAAACCATGGCAGAGATTAATGAAGAAGTGACCGTTTTAGCAGCGGAGATAGGTGAATTAGGACGGCAGTCTGAGGAGATCGGCACGATCGTAAACATCATCACAGGCATTGCTAACCAGACCAATCTCTTGGCTCTAAACGCGGCGATAGAAGCAGCGCGTGCAGGAGAACAGGGTAGAGGCTTTGCCGTTGTAGCTGAAGAGGTTCGTCAGTTGGCCGAACAGTCTGCCAAAGCCGCTGGCGAGATCACCCATCTGATTCAAGGTATCAGAAGCTCTGTCCACACCTCTGTTCAGCGCACAGAAGTTGGTGCAAGCAAGGTCAAGGAAGGCATGGACGTCGTAGATCATACCGGCGAAATGTTCAGTGAGATTGTACGCCTGATTGAAGCTCTTACCGAAGAGATCAACTCCGCAGCAGCTGCCAGCGAAGAATTGTCGGCCGGTGCCGAGGAGATCAGTGCTACGACAGAAGAGCAGTCTGCTTCGGCTCAGCAGATGGCCGCTTCAGTAGTTGAAGTAGCTCACGCGGCCGAAATCGTTGACCAGCAGATGAACTGGTTCAAGTTCTAACTCGCCTGGATCGTTGGATGTAGTGAGAGACTAGTGGATTACCAGTAGACCGCCGAAAGGCGGTCTTTAAATTTTTCTGCATGTCTAGTCGTGCGAGCCGGGCTGTGTTAAACTAGTGGACAAGAACCAGAAAGTATGTGAATATTGCGCCTTTACTTGACGCCTGTGAGGGGGAACCTGAAATGACGAAGTATGAAGAAGGATTACAGCTAATCGAAGAAAGGTGCGGAAACGGCAAAGATAACATCATCGCGCTGGCTACTATTGCATTGGAACCAAATGCAGACGGCAGTCCCCGGCCTTATGTCCGCGAAGTAGATGCTTTGTATGAAGACGGTGTGTTTTACATTGTTACTTGGGCAAAATCAACTAAGATGCAGCAGATAGCCCAAAACCCCGAGGTTGCCTTTGCCGTGAGTGGCCAGTGGTTTTCAGGCAATGGCGTCGCAGAGAACCTAGGATGGGTGTTGGATCCAAAGAATTCCTCGATCAGAGCAAAACTTCGGGAAGCATTTGCCCCCTGGTACGATTCTGCTAACGACGAAAACGACCAGAACTGCGTCATTCTAGCCATCCGCATTACGAGAGCGACAGTGATTAAGGATCATGGCGCGGTCTGTTACCACATGGACTTCGTGAACAAAGTGGAGACCGAGGAAGGAAGAATAAGATAGTGGAAAGAGAAGTAGAGCAGCAGTTTTCCGATGTAGTATTATTTGACGCAGCACAGCGCTTTGGTATGTCTACTGACTCACTAAAGCTCTTAGGTGATTTCGAGAACTATGTATACGAGGGCAAGATTGACGACGTTAGCTATGTTCTTAGACTGACTCACAGCTCCCATCGAAGTACCGATATGGTCCTTGGCGAGATCGAGTGGATCAACTATCTTGCAGAAAACGGCGTAAGTGTGGCCAGAGCCATCCATTCAACGTCCGGAAAACTGGCAGAGGAAATACATGTAGGTGAAGACTATTTTGTTGCGAGTATGTTCCAAAAAGCCAGAGGTAGGCTATTGGATCGCACCAATCCTGTAGAACCAACGCCCGAAGTCATTTTCGAATGGGGAAAAACCATTGGGAAGATGCACCGGTTGACCAAACACTTTCAGCCCTCCGAACCAAGATTCAGAAGGCCTCAGTGGTTTGAGGACGATTTGATGTGCTTTGAGAAGTACCTTCCTAAGGAAGATAAGCACATTATCAACATCGGATACTCGCTGCTAGAATATGCCAAGAACTTTCCGCAATCCCAAGATTGTTATGGCCTTATTCACACCGACGTTCACCAAGGTAACTTCTTCGTTGACGAAGGAAGGATAACGGTCTTTGATTTTGATGACTGTTCCTACCAATGGTTCGCAAGTGATATCGCCATAGCCTTGTATTACATCGTTTGGCGCAAGTGCAGCGGCAGGCCGCAGAGCGAAAAGGACGCCTACGCCAAGGAGTTTTTGGACAACTTCATGATCGGCTACAACACGGAGAACAGGCTAGAGGAATTCTGGCTGAACGAGATCCCCTTTTTCCTGAAACTCCGAGATATCACTTTGTACACCGTTTTTCATCAAAAGTTTGACCAAGACAATCTGCAGCGATTCGCGAAATTGCTTGATGAAATTAGATCACGAATTGAGCGAGAAGTCCCTATCGTTAACCTTTGATGGACGCGCTGGCGAAATGGGCTTAAGTGGCGCTTGAGTAACATCATTTTCCCCATGTAGGCAGCTTTTTCGTGTAGACCGCCATTTCGGCGGTCTCGTTGTATTCTGGATTAGTCCTGCCTAGATGCCTCCAGAAAGGATTAGGGGAGACTCTTAGAACAAGATTATCTCATAACCCTCTCTGGTGAAAGGCTCCAAGTCTGAGTGCCCAGAAAGAGCCGAGTCGATGGGCAATCCTTGCCTTTCGGCCTCTTCCAGCGTGCCCATCTGAGCAGCGCACGCCTTGCAGACAGATTTAATCAGCCCAGCTTCTCTGATCTTTTTCCACAGTTCACCCTTGGGCGAGTTGGGGATGTCAGGCAGCAATTTAGTAGATGCACCCTCAACAATCAGTGCTGTCTCATACCCCCGCTCATGGTAGTTCCACAGATTCAAGAGAGCGTGAACGAAACAAGACATATCACCCTGAAAACTCACAATGGCAATCTTCCGCACTCCATATCCTCCTCCCAGGTTCTACTTATTACTACTCAAGTACCAGTTTGACGCGGTTTCCCGCGGGATCGGCCGTGACAATTCCGCCTGGGCTTTCATATAGAGGCGCTCCCATCGCTCGCAGATGAGATTTGACCTCGTCTAGCCTTTGCTCGTCTGGAAGAATTAGTGTGAAGAGGTCGAGCCCCACCATATTAGGCGGAGTAGGCGGGGCGCCAATCCCGTTCCACACGTTGACAGCGATATGGTGATGGTAGCGGTTAGTTGACATGAAGAGGGCACTGCCACCCATTCTGCTCACAACTTCAAAACCCAAGCCTGTTGTATAGAATCCTTCCGCCTCGTCAAGATGAGACACATGCAGGCGGATGTGGCCGATGATAGCTCCTTCAGGCATTCCGCGCCATGGTTGGCCGGCGCCCCTTTCTTGGAGAAGGCTCTCGAAGTTTAGGGGGATGGTGTCCATTTTGACTATGTCGCCATACCAACGCCAAGTCGCGGGATCGCGATCAATATAGATTTCGATACCGTTACCATCTGGATCCTCAAGGTAGAGCGCCTCACTGACTAGATGGTCTGATGCGCCAAACTGAATGCCTTTCTTGGCGAAGTGAATCGCGATGCGTGCTAAGTCTGAGCGGTGAGGCAAAAGCACCGCAAAATGGTATAGACCGGCTCTTCTACCTGTTTTCGGGATGATATCTTCTGGTTGAACCAAAGAAATTAGTCTTGTGCTGCCATCAGCTGTCAGTCCGGCGCTGTTGTCTGTTTCCTCAAGAACCCTAAATCCCAGTATGTCTACGTAAAAAGCAAGAGCTTCTGCGAGATTCTCGACACGAAGCTTAACTTCACCAACCCAAACTGCTGGTTTGCTGTGGAACTGCATAGAGTTCCTCCCTTCTTAGGGCGCGAGATGCTCCTTATTGGTAATGATGATCTTTTATACTTGACATGTAATTCCCTGCAAGTATAATAGTAATGGAATTCATTATCACAATAAAGAGGGGGATTACATATGTCTCTAATCGGAAGAGAGATCAACGATTTCTCGGTAAAAGCTTTTGTAGACGGTGATTTCAAAGATATCACCAAACAAGATCTGTTGGGGAAATGGTCTGTTATTGTTTTTTACCCTGCTGATTTTACTTTTGTGTGCCCAACAGAGCTAAGTGACTTAGCTGACCTCTATGAGGAATTCCAGAAGATCGGTACAGAGATCTATTCTGTATCTACCGATACTCATTATGTACACAAGGCGTGGCATGATGCTTCTGACACTATAAAGAAGGTTAAGTTTCCCATGTTGGCTGACCCCACCGGTAAGCTCAGCCGAGACTTTGGTGTCTACATCGAGGATGAGGGTGTAGCTCTGCGCGGCAGCTTTATCATTAATCCAGAGGGCAAGGTTGTCTCCTACGAGATCAACGACAACAGTATCGGCCGTGATGCTTCCGAACTCCTCCGCAAGGTTCAGGCTGCTCAGTTTGTGGCCAAGCACGGCGATCAAGTCTGCCCAGCAAGATGGCGTCCAGGTGCCGACACCCTCACTCCCAGCATTGAGCTGGTCGGTAAGTTATAAGGTTAGCCTTTCTAAGAGGTACTGTTCCCGATGGGGAATGGTACCTTTTTTAGTTTTCCTGGCTCTGGTTGCCTTGCAATAGCAGTTATTCCCAGATATGATGAAGGAAGAGAACGGAGGGACGAAATGCGGGAAGAAGAGAAGATCTTTGCCGGTATGTTGTTTGCGCCAGGTCATCCAGAGCTGCGAGCACTTAAGTTAAAGTGTCACAACCTGTGTACGGAGTATAACCAGACATTCGAGCATGAGCTCGAAAGGCGGCAGAAGCTGATCTCCCAGATTTTCTGTGAGTTCGGCGAGAACGGCTTTATCCAAGGCCCCATGTATATTCACTACGGATGTCATACCAGAATTGGGAAGAACTTCTTCGCTAATTTCAACCTGACCATTCAAGATGACACCTGGGTCGAGATCGGCGACCACTGCAGCTTCGGCCCGAACGTAACTATTGTGACGCCTGTGCACCCCATGCTTCCTAACGAGCGGCGCGCTCTCTTAGATAAAGACGGGGTTCCTAAGCATATGTGCTACGCAAAACCAGTGAAGATTGGCAATGACTGCTGGTTTGGTGCGAACGTCGTGGTCTGTCCAGGGGTAACCATCGGCGATAACTGTGTTATCGGGGCAGGCAGTGTGGTGACACGAGATATTCCCAGCAACAGCTTTGCTGCTGGCAACCCCTGTAGGGTGATACGTGAAATCACTGAGGCAGACAGCATGATCTATAAGCCTGAGATTTTGGGGGACAATCGGATCATAGAATAAGGCTGCCCTTAACGAGCAGCCTTAGGCAAAATAACTAGGCGGATATGTGAGAAACCTCGCTCTTAGAAGACACGAGCTTTCTCTCGTGCAGCTTTGATCGCTGCATTCATGATCGCATCAACGTCATTGCCGATGATGTCCAGACCATCGGCAAAGATGGTCTCATAATCGGTTATTCCTAAGAATGCCATAATTGTTCTCAGGTACCGATCACCCATCTCGTAGTCGGTGCCAGGCCCTTCGGAGTAGAGCCCGCCCCGGGTTGCAATATTGATTGCCCTCTTACCTGTGCAGAGGCCGACAGGGCCTTCTGCGGTGTACTTAAAGGTAATTCCAGAGACACAGACATAATCAAAATAGCCTTTGAGAATCGCCGGAACACTTAAGTTCCACATCGGCTCGGCAAAGACGTATTTGTCTGCTTCGGCGAACTGGTAAGCATACTTCAAGACAGGGTGTTGGCGCTGTTCTTCGATGCTGAGATCAGCCGCTGCTTTGATGTCGTCTGCTTTGAGCCAGCTGATGCCCTCTTTATATAGATCCAGCGTAATGATTTCATCACCTGGATTGTGTTCCATGTAAGCTTGGATGAAAGTTTCAGAGATCTGAAACGTTCGTGACTGCTCGGGCTTGGGATTTGCTTTGACATAGAGGATTTTAGCCATGACCATCCCCTTTGCATGATAATTTATAAGTCGCCTAGTTATTAATTGCCCTGAGGGATTATTCGTCAGCATACCCAGAAAACCTTCAGTAAGATTTCTTTATTGGTAGTGTTGATATTTTTTTCTGCCTGTGCTATGATATTTAAGGACAAATTATATAGACTATCTCCGAATCCGTAATGGACGTGGGGGACCCACCGTTATTTGGGGTGAATCTTGAGTGTTCTCAAGAGGGGCGACTTGGGCGTCCTAACCCGACAGCTAACCCCATAGGAGTGCACCAAGCGTATCATGGCTCGAAGTGAGTCGTTGTGCGCTTTTTTTGTTGTCTTCTCCTGGGGTCAGGCTGGCGGCGCTTGATGAACAGGTGAAGTATGCTCATCAGAGCCGAAAGCAGTTTAGGTGGGAGGGTTCGGAGATGAATGTATTATTGAAGCTCGGAATTATACTTTTTGTTGGCCTAATTGGGGGTAAGATTGCCCGCGTCTTTAAGCTGCCCAACGTTTCGGGGTACTTAGTAGCAGGTTTATTCTTGGGGCCGTCCTTCTTCAAGTTTGTCAGTGCCCAAGACATAGACTCGTTTACTGTGATTAGTGAAGTTGCCTTAGCGATCATTGCCTTTAGCATCGGCAGCGAGTTTGTCATCAAGGATATGCGCAAACTCGGAAAATCTGTGATGGTGATTACGCTGCTTGAAGTGATTGGTGCTATCGGTGTCGTCTTTTCGTTAATGTATTTTGGTTTTAAGCAGCCCTTTGCTTTCAGTATTGTGATCGCTTCTATGTCGGCCGCTACAGCCCCAGCTGCCACACTGTTGGTTATTCGGCAGTATAGGGCAAATGGTCCTCTGACGAGGACTATTCTTCCTGTAGTAGCTCTAGATGATGTATTCGGCATCATGGCTTTTGGTATTGCCATGTCCCTGGCGAGGTTATCCATGGGGAACGCCTCGAACACTCTTCTGCAGATGTTGAAGCAGCCGTTCATTGAGATTGTCGGTTCGCTGGCACTAGGTGCTGCTTTGGGTGTAGCACTAACATGGATTGCGAAGCGGGCATCAGATCGCGATGAACTTCAGGGCATTTCTCTAGCAGCAATCGCTCTAGCGACTGGCCTTTCTCATTATCTAGGCCTTTCGCCACTACTCACAAGTATTATGATGGGAACCATGCTGGTCAACTTGATGCCCACTTCTGCCAGGGTATTTGGTTCGGTTAACGATTTCGCATCGCCTGTATATGTACTCTTCTTTACCTTGGCAGGAGCAAGCCTTGATTTGAGTATTCTCTTAAGTGTGGGCGCTATGGGTATAGCCTATATCTTTGCCCGGGCTGGTGGAAAGATGCTGGGAGCAGGCGTTGGGGCAAAGATGATGAAATCACCTGAGACTGTGACAAAGTATCTTGGGCTGGCACTGCTGCCGCAAGGTGGAGTTTCCATCGGATTGTCGGTCTTGGTTAGACAGATGCTCCCTGAATATGCTGTGGCAATTACGACGATTATCATGTTCAGTGTTCTAGTCTACGAGGTATCAGGCCCGATCTTTGCCAAGATCGCTATTCAGAAGGCCGGAGAAATAAATGGAATGGATCGAGCTCGCAAGGAGCAGGTGCCGGTTGTTGAGGAGCTTGTGTTCTAGAATCTGAGAGAAAGAAGGTTGCCACCATGTATGCCCTGTTTATTGTGCTTAACCAAACCGATTACCTAGATGTAATCTTAGAGCGGTTTGTAGAGATTGGTGTTACCGGAGCTACAGTCCTGGATAGCCAGGGCATGGCCGGTGCCATTGCGAACAGTGAGAGAAGCCTGCCGCTTTTTGGGTCATTGAAGACCCTGATGGATGGGGCGAGGCCGTACAATAAAACCATCTTTACAGTCTTAAAGAACGAAGAAATGGTAGAAAAGACAGCGGCCGCGGTACAGGATGTGTTGAAAGATCTTCCTCCTAGAGGAATAGGCTTTATGTTTTCCGTACCCATCGGTAAGGTCTACTCTTTGGGTTCACGAGAATAAGATTGATGAATTAACTGCCGCGCAGCTGGGGAAGCATAATAGCAAACCCGTAAAGGAGGCTGCGCATGGAAGTTCATTGTACTGTCAGCAACTGCCAGTGGTGGGATAATAACTACTGTGCAGCTGAATCCATCTTGATAACAACAGATACTGTTGGAGCGGAGCTCCCAGAGTCCATTGATTACCAGCAGACACAGAGCATAGTGAACATGTATGGCGATACACCGGCTGATTCGTGTATGGCGACATGCTGCAAGACGTTCACAGAGCGCGGATGACTTAGAGTGGAAAGAAATGTCTGCTCTCCAAACGGCGGACTCATGGGAAAAAAGAAGCAGGGACGTGTGGGGTGCCAAGCACGTTCCCTGCAGAACCTCCGCAGTCACAAAGTGAATAATTTTAGGGAAGAACCAACTACCTGTCAGCCATTGCTGGACTAAGCGTTTCGCCGACACCAGTCCAGGTTATGTGACTAGTACTACCAGTTGACATCAGGTAATTGGATTCTTCCCCTTTATTTATGCTCCTAGGAGCTTTCCCTGGTTTTCTTCGACAAACTGGTTTGTATAGAGACGATAGTAATAACCTCGGGCATCCATGAGTTCTTCGTGGGTGCCCTGTTCTTGTATTGCACCGTCTCTAATCACTAGGATGCGGTCTGCCGACCGAATGGTCGACAAACGGTGGGCAATTACAAAACTGGTCCGTCCCTGCAGCACAGTGCGGATGGCTTCTTGAATCAAGAGCTCTGTCTCGGTGTCGATCGATGACGTTGCTTCATCCAGCACAAAGATGCGCGGATCGGCGAGCACTGCTCGGGCAAACGAGATCAGCTGCTTTTCGCCGGTGGAGAGCAGTCCACCGCCCTCTCCAACTTCTGTCTGATAACCCTTCTCCAGCTTCATAATGAACTGATGAGCGTTCACCAGTTTTGCTGCCTCGATTACTTCCTCGTCGCTGGCGTTCAGCCGGCCGTAGCGGATGTTTTCCATAATCGTGCCCGAAAACAGATGCGGGCTCTGCAGGACATAACCTAAGTTGCTGTGCAGCCACAGAAGCGGCATTGTGCGGTAGTCGATTCCATCTATCAAGATGCGCCCTTCTGTAGGTTCATAGAACCGGCAAGCCAGGTTGACTACAGTGCTTTTTCCGGCGCCTGTTTCGCCCACGAGAGCTATGGTTTCGCCGGCCTTCACCTCCAAGTTGAAGTTGGTCAGTACCGGTTCTTCAGGGTTGTATGCAAAGGAGACGTTTTCAAACGTGATATCCCCTTTGATGGGCGGCCAGAGCGATCGGTCTGGGTTAAGTGAGTTGCCGTACTTAGCCACAACTTCTGGACTGTCCTTGATTTCTGGTTCGGTAAGAACTAGTGATATCACCCGCTCTGCCGAGGCATGAGCCGCCTGGAGCTCCGCTAACACTCTCGCCATTTCCCGTACTGGCTCGAAGAACTGGATCGTGTACGAGATAAAAGCTACGAGAACGCCGTAGGAGATCGCTTCGCGCATGACACCACTGCCTCCATACCAGAGGGCAAGGCTGGTTCCAATACTGCCTAGGACCAGCACGATGGGCATGAACAGCGATGAGTACACCGCAGCGCGAATGGCGGACGCTCGCATGGATCCAGTCAGTTCCGCGAATTCCTTGAGGTTTTCTTCTTCGCGGCTCATGATTTTGGTGGTAGTGGCGCCGCTGATACCCTCGTTGTATGCTCCTGTAATGCGTGAGTTGATCCGCCTGACCAAGCGATGTTCTCTGAGAATGCGCTTTTGAAAGGCGAGGCTGATGACTACCAAGACCGGCACGACAGTCATAGAGACTAAGGCCAGCTGCCAATTGAGGGAGAACATCACGGCCAAGTAAGTTACCATACTGGCAGCTCCCCAGAAAAGATCGACACATCCCCATGAGATGATTTCCCCCAGCCGGTTAATATCTGAGGTCATACGGGCCATAAGCCAGCCGACTGCTTTTTTGTCATAGAAGGAGAGCGACAACTCCTGAAGGCGGGCGAAACCAGCCTTGCGGATTTCGTAAGATATTCCTGACTCCACTTTGCCTGCGGTCATAATAAACGCATAAACGTTCAGCGCTTGGGCTGTCACAATGACCGCAAAGGCTGCAGCGAACCAGCCCAAGCCGCTCGTGGTCTGAGGTACAACAAATCGATCAATCGCGATTTTACTCATGTACGGGAAGATCGCATCAATTAAGGCGACACCGATGACGAATGCGATCAGAGTCAAGAGTTCACGCTTAAACGGCTTTGCGAACTTCAAGATTTCCCGCCAGAGCTTAAGGTCTATTTTCTCTTGTTGCGGTTCCTCAAAAAGGTCGTGCATTTGCTTCACCTTCATTCTATCGCTTGTAGTACTTGAGCGCTCTGCAGTTCCCAGATCCGTTTGTACAGGCCCGGCTGAGTACTCAGCTCCGCGTGAGTCCCCGACTGCACGATCTGACCATCCTGCAGCACGAGGATTAAATCAGCATGCATAAGAGTGGTAATACGGTGCGAGATGATAAACGTCGTTGCCTGGCGAGTACGCGATCTGAGCGCATCTCGAATTGCTAGTTCCGTTTCGGTATCGACCGCGCTCAAAGAATCATCAAAGATCAAGATAGGGCTCTGAGTAATCAAGGCTCTAGCAATGGCTATGCGCTGGCGCTGGCCACCCGAAACCGATACTCCCCGTTCACCCACAAGAGTGTCATAGCCTTTTTCGAACTTCAGGATTACATCGTGAATGGCTGCTTCCTTCGCGGCCTGAAAGACTTCTTCGTCGCTGGCATCAGACCGGGCAAGTGTGATGTTGTCTCGAATGGTCTTAGCAAACAGGAATGGTTCTTGTGGAACAACGCCGATGTGTTTCCGGATCCATTTTTTGTCTATGGATTTCAGTTCGATACCGTCGATCTTAATGGATCCTGCCTGGTAATCATACAGACGGGCCAAGAGGTGAATAAGAGAACTCTTGCCCGATCCTGTTTGACCTAAGATGGCCACGGTCTGACCGGGTTTAACGGAGAAACTGATTCCCCGAAGTACAGGGTTTTCTGGTTCATAGCCGAAGTAGACGTTTTCAAAAGTGATCTGCCCTTTGATCTCTGGTTTGAGATGGTTTTCCTCCAAGATCTCTGCTGGTTCATCAAGGATCTGCTGTATGCGTTCTACAGCGACCAGTGCTTTACCCATATCTGTGAGGATCCGCCCCATCTGGCGGACAGGCCAGAGCAGCATTCCGATATATGATGTATATACGACTAAGGTACCGATGCTGAGCGTACCCTGAGCAGTAAAATAGGTACCAAAGGCTACCACTGCGGCAATTTGACCCAGGGCAAGAAAATCTGAAGCTCCCCAGTAGCAGGCTAACAGCCAGACCAGATGGTAAACCTGCTTCCGGTACGTGGAGTTCTTTTCCTCAAATTTGTCAATTTCATAAGCTTGATTAGCGAAAGCCCGGACTACACGCACGCCTGTCAAGTTCTCTTGCAGCACAGTAGTCATCTCAGCTTCGGCTTCATCTGTTTCCTGGAAAGCCTTCTTTACCTTCCAGAAAAAGACGACAGCAAAGGCGAAGATGAAGGGAACTACAGTCAGGGAAATGAGCGTCATGCGCAGATCCAGTGAGACCATAATGTAGGTCGCCAGGGTAATCATAAAGACTGCGTTCCCGACCTCAACCAACTGTGCTCCCAAAAAGCGGCGGATGGTATCTACGTCTGAAGTGCAGCGTTGAATAAGGTCACCTGTATCAGCCTTCTTGTGATAGCTGTAAGGCAGGTACTGTAGGTGATCATAGAGACGGTCGCGCAGATTCTTGGCAATTGATTCGCTTGCTTGTGCTGACAGCTTTCCTCTCAGGAACATAAAAAGTCCCCGGAGAATTGTAATGCTGATGAGCATCAATCCGGGGACCCATAGTGCGCTTCGAAACTGCTGAAAATCATACCCTTCTATGAATTTCAGTATAGGGAAGGGTGCAGTAACCGGTTGGCCGCCAATTATTGAGTCGATTGTAACGCGAATTACAAGTGGACCCAGCATCGTAAAAAGTGCCGCCAAACCCACACTAACAATGGCTCCCAGATATATCAGCCTATTTCCATCCATATGATTCCATAAAAGCTTGATGTTTTTCATTTCCCGTCCTCCCTTCTTTCTGGCTGTCATTTTTCATTATAGCACCACTAGTGCAATAAGCAAGGTAAAGTTTGATTTTAATAATAAATGAAAAGACCGCTTGTTTTCAGCGGCCTTTTCTGGGGGACTAGATTGACTTTTTCGCACCTTGAGGAGGCCAAAGCAAGAAGTGTTCTTGGAAAAAAGCCTGGGAAGGCACTGCCGCTCGTCTACTGAGCAGCTTCTCCGACTGGTTACGCTCCGATGCTCTCAACGCGTTCTGTGACGAACTGGGTAAATCAGATTGTACTACCGCCCATGAACTCTGTTCGAGTATCGCCACCTGGACGATTTGGGGGGTTATTGCGATGCGGCACAGCCGGTACCCAGGCTTTGATCAAACTCTCATATATTACAGAACTTCGTTGGATCAATCTCGACATGGGGGCGGACTCTTTAGGTAATCCTGTTTTTTTCAGCAATGCTTCCTATAACAAAGCCCCGATGCGACGTTTGTATCACAACAGTGGAAAACCGCGGCCAAGGGCTGTCTTTACGAATTCGCTATATCATCTGACAGGTTTTTGACAATTGGTGTTGAAGTTACTAAAGAACGCGCACATAAGGGGGGTAGGGTGATGGTTCGAGGAGGCAGAAATGTCCTCCGGCACCATCAGCGTTACTTAGGCGAATCTCGTAGGGGATTGGCCGTTTTTGAAGTGCTTTGGGACGCAGATGAGCAACCGGTAGACTTTGTCGTTGTAGGATTAAACGACAGTTTTGCAGGGCTTTTCGGCACCAATGTTCAAGACGTCATGCGCACTCGGATATCCGAGTCGATGCCTGAGCTCTTCCGGGATTGGCATGCCGTTCTAGTAGAGACGGCTCAGACTAATGGGGAGCAAGAGATGGAGACTTGGCACCCAGGTTTAGAAGCATGGTTGAAGATCTCCTTCTACAGCCCAGCTCCAAATCTTGTAGGCCTGGTGCTAGAAGACGTGACCCCTTGGATTGAGACTGCAGCGGCGTTGGCTGAATCTCAAATCCAACTCAGGGAAAATGAGAACTTCCTCCAGACGATTCTAGACAATGCCCCGGTCAGCATTTGGGTTACTGACCCGCATGGGAACCGCATTATGGTAAACAAGCGTTACATGGAGGATACGGGCATAGGTACTCCGCATCCTAGCGTAACTCCTGAGGAAATGGAAATGTGCCGCCTTACAGACATGAAGACTCTGATGTCTGATACTCCCCAAGAATATGAAGAGCAGCTAACTTTCAGGGATGGAAAGAAGCATACACTCCGCACGATCAAGCGCGTGCTGCGTAAAGATAATGGTGAGATTATCGGGGTTTTGGGCATCGGGGTTGATATCACAGCCCTGAAACAGGCAGAGCAAGAGCTTTGGAAGCGTACATACATTGATCCTCTCACTGGCCTGTACAACCGCCGCTATTTAGAGGAAGAAATGCGCCGCCTGGATCAAGGGGGCAAGCTGCCAACAAGTGTGGTTATCGCTGACCTTGATGGGTTGAAATTGATTAATGATGCGTTTGGCCATCAAGAAGGAGATCGGCTCCTTTGTGCTATGGCAGATGTGTTCCGCCGGGCGAGCCGGCCCAGCGATATTTTGGCGCGCTGGGCGGGCGATGAGTTTGTCGTGCTTTTGCCCGAGACCTCGTATGACGAGGCAAAACATTATATCAACCGCGTTGGTTATCTGTGTGAAGGGCTCACTGGAAACCCCATTCCCTTAATTGCATCGCTGGGTGCGGCAACGAGACTGGACCGCAGACAGACTATGAGTGAAGTCTTTGCCGAGGCAGAGAAACGCATGTATAAGCGCAAAACCTTGAGTGCCAAAGATACACGTGCAGCGTTTGCCTTGTCTCTCAAGCGGATCCTGCTCGAAAGAAGCGACGAGACCGAAGCCCATATGGCTAATCTGCAGATTCTCGGCCAGGTTTTAGGCGAAGCTATTGGGCTAGACAACTCGCATCTCTATAAACTGCAGCTCTTGGCTGTTTATCATGATATTGGCCTGGTTAGGATTCCTGAATCTCTTCTGCGTAAGAGAGGCAATCTCACGCCAGAAGAGGTCGAGATCCTTAAGACACATACTGAGACAGGCTATCGCATTGCTTCGATAGTGCCTGACTTTCAGCAGGCGGCTGATGCCATCTTAGCACATCATGAATGCTGGGACGGCAGTGGTTATCCTAAGGGGTTACAAGGGGCGGAGATCCCGATCACTGCGCGGATCCATGCCATTACTGATCGGTTTGATACACTCCTTTTTGGGCGCCCCAATAGTCCAGCAGTCAGCCTCACCAGCGCGCTGCGAGAGCTGAAAGTCGGAGCTGGGACACTATACGATCCCGAACTCGTCGATCAGTTTGTCCGCCGGGTGCGGACGACGGATGTGTTGGATTTCCTCCAGAGTTCCAATCCGGCAGTGGATAGAGGTTTGTCAAGGTCATATTCTTGACATAAAAATCGTATGGATAAGCGAAAGTGAGTTGAAGCGATGTTTACCAAGGAACAGTTGAAGGAGCAGATTGCAGCCTTGGGCATTCAGCCCACCGACACACTTCTCATCCATTCTTCTATGAAAGCAATTGGTGAGGTTGAGGGCGGTGCGCATACCGTACTTGACGCTTTCAGCGAATATCTGAATGAAGGCCTCATGATTCTGCCCACTCACACCTGGTGGCAGATCAACTCAGAGTACAACGTATTCGATGTAGTGAATGAACCGTCTTGTGTGGGGATTCTTACGGAGCTGTTTCGCAAGCGACCTGGTGTCGTGCGCTCGTGGCATCCGACTCATTCAGTCGCTGCTCTGGGGAAGGATGCGGAGGATTACGTGCGGGGTGAGGAGCAGTTCGATACTCCCTGTCCGCGGGAAGGATGCTACGGGAAGCTGTATGACCGCCGAGCCAAAATCTTATTCTTAGGGTGTCCTTTGACGCGTAATACTACTATTCATGGTGTAGAAGAGTGGAATAATATTCCCAATAGGCTGACGGAGGGTCATCAGCTGCTCAGGATTAAGACTCCCGCAGGGGAGTTGATCGAGCGCCCCATGCGCCGTCACTCAGCTCCTGTGCCTGATATTTCTCAGAACTACGATAAGCTAGAAGAACCGCTGTTGAAGCGGGGCTATGCCGTAGAAGGCTATATTGGTAACGCCCGCAGTGTGCTTGTGGATGTAGTACCTATGACTGACTTAACTAGTGAATTTCTGCAGAGAAACCCTGACATATTCCTAGACAAGTCACCCATACCTGCAGATTGGTATTAAGAGAGGAGTGCTGACATTGAAAATTCTAGTTACCGGTGGAGCAGGTTTTATCGGTTCTAATGTAGTGGACGCCTATATTGCTGCAGGACATGATGTAGTAGTAGTCGATAACCTTGAATCAGGACAGCTCAAAAACCTCAATCCAAAGGCAAAGTTCTACCTGATGGACGTCCGCTCTTCGGATCTTCGGAAAGTCTTTGAGCTGGAAAACATTGATGTAGTTAACCATCATGCTGCTCAAAAATCCGTGCCCCATTCGGTAGAAGACCCCGTCTTAGATGCTGAGATCAACATCTTAGGGATTCTAAACCTCTTAGAACTGAGTGTGGAATTCGGTGTTAAGCGGTTTATCTTTAGCTCTACTGGAGGCGCGCTTTTGGGCGACGCAGATGTAATTCCTACCCCTGAAGATTCGCCTGTACAGACAATTTCGCCCTATGCGATTACCAAATACACCAGTGAGAAATATCTGGACTTCTACCGCATCACGCACGGCCTCACCTACGTGGTGCTGCGCTATGCTAACGTCTATGGGCCTCGCCAGATTGCCGAAGGCGAATGCGGCGTGACCCCGATTTTCTTGGATAATCTCCTCAACAACCGGCCCAGCAAGCTTTACGCTTATTCCGATATGCCCGATGGATGCACTAGGGACTACGTCTACGTCGGTGATGTGGCCCGGGCAAACGTTCTCGCCCTCGAAAAAGGGGATAACACAATCATCAACATTGGTACCGGTATCGAGGTTTCGACTGCTCAGGTATACCGTTATCTGCAGGAGGCCGCCGGTAAGTATGATGTACCCCTGGTTCCAGCAGGTGAACGGGTAGGAGACCTGCGCCGCAGTGCTTTAGACATTACTCGTGCACGTGAAGTCCTGGGATGGGAACCAAAAGTAGATTTCCCAACCGGACTGAAGGAAACGGTTGCTTATTTCACAAAAGAATCTTAAGCCTGGGAGTGACATTGTGGCCAAAGAACGCTTGCGCCAGCAGATCGAGTTCATAGTTGAAATAGATAAACTTAAGCATGTCCTGCGCCGTAACTTAGTCATCGATGGTTCGCGCCGCGAAAACGATGCGGAACACTCGTGGCACCTGGCGGTGATGGCCTGCTTGCTCCAAGAATATGTGGAGGAACCTGTGGATCTAACTCGGGTCCTGAAGATGGTTCTTCTGCATGATCTGGTTGAAATCGATGCTGGCGATGTGTTCTGCTATGACGATCAAGCCCACATTGGCAAAGCCGCACGAGAAGCACAGGCAGCAGAGCGGCTGTACGGGCTTCTGCCTGAGGATCAAGCCCAGGAATATCTGGACATTTGGCGGGAGTTCGAGGAGCATCGAACTCCCGAAGCCAAGTTCGCCGCCTGCTTGGATCGCCTACAGCCAATCTTGCAGAACTACCACACTCAGGGCGGAACGTGGGTAGAATACAAGGTGCCGCTGGCGAAGGTAAGAAAGCGCTTGGAGCCGATAAAAGAAGCTTCAGTGGAGCTGGGCGAATTTGTAGAAGAGCTGATTTGCGATGCTCTGGCCGAGGGTTTCCTAGAGGAGGAGTAGGATGCGCACTTGTACAACTGCAGCACTCATAGTATTATTGTTAATAACCGGGACAAGCAGCATAGTATATGGAGGATTATCTGTGGAAGAACTAAACATGAATAAAGCACTTACAGCTGAGGGAGCGCAATCCCTGGCTGATCAGATGTGGGAAGAGTGGAAGGTCAAAATCGCTGAAGAACGCCGTGAGGCCATTGAACAGCGAGAGATCACAGTCAACGATGTATCGATGAAATTCTGGTACACCACTTACGGAGAGCCAGTGGAGGGCAAGCGCAGCTTGTATATTTCCATGCATGGTGGTGGAAACGCTCCGGCTGAGCTAAATGATCAACAGTGGGAGAACCAGAAACAGCTTTATCAGCCGAAGGAAGGCATCTATCTGGCACCTCGTGCACCGCGCAACACATGGAATATGTGGCATGAAGAGCACATCGATCCTCTCTTTGATTATTTGATTGAAAGCTTGGTTGTACTCGAGAATGTAGATCCAAACCGTGTTTACCTGATGGGCTACTCTGCCGGTGGTGACGGAGTCTACCAGTTAGCACCTCGGATGGCTGATCGCTTTGCCGCAGCGGCGATGGCAGCCGGGCATCCAAACGAGACCCAGCCCTATGGCCTCAGAAATCTGCCCTTCACTCTTCACATGGGTGGACAGGACTCGGCCTATGACCGCAATAAGGTTGCCGCTGAGTGGCGCGATTGGCTTGCCGAACTGAAAGAGAAGGATCCAGAAGGCTATGAACACTGGGTAGTGATCTATCCAACCTATGGCCATTGGATGAACAGGGCCGATGCCACTGCAGTACCGTGGATGGCAAAGTACACCCGCAATCCGTATCCTAATAGAGTTGTGTGGCTTCAGGACGATGTGACCCACACCAGATTCTACTGGCTGGCTATCGATCCTGAACTTCAACAGGAGCGGACAATGGTAATCGCGAGCATCGATGGTCAGGATATCATCATTGAGCGGAGCGATGTTCCTAGACTGAAGATCCGCCTCCATGACAAAATGCTCAACCTAGATGAGCCTGTGCGGGTTGTTATGGGAGATCAAGTATTATTTGAAGGAACGGTTTCCCGTACCGCGGCGGCCATCGCTCAACACTTCGAAGAACGCAAAGATCCCGAATCTGTTTACTTCGCAGAAATCGAAGTGGAGATTCCAAACTAAGACAAAAATAAGCCCCATCTGGAATCATGCAGATGGGGCTTTTGCATACTGTGCTGTTACTTAACCACAATGTTGTAGATCTTGCCGGGGACATAGATCTCTTTGACTATCGTTTTGCCTTCAGTGAAACGGACAATATTGTCGTTGGCCATTGCCAGCTCCCGAGCCTTCTCTACCGTATCAGTGAGAGAAACGGTGATTTCACCACGAACTTTGCCGTTAACCTGCACAGCGATGGCGACTGTATCTTCAACCGTCTTTTCTGGATCCCATTTCGGCCAGGTGTGAGCATGCACATAACCTGGGAAGCCCATGCGGACCCACATTTCTTCGGTGATGTGAGGTGCCACAGGGTTAAGCAGGATCAACAGGGTCTTCAGTTCACCATGGGTGATCTGGCCCACATCATTGATATCGTTGACCAGAGCCATCATGGCAGCGATAGCAGTATTGAACTTCAGGTTCTCATAGTCCTCGCTGATCTTCTTGATGGTGCGGTGGAACTTGGTTTCTAGCTCTTTGCTGTACTCGTCGCCGGGAACAGCAATCTCCTGCAGTTTCCAGAAGCGATCCAAGAAACGCCGGCAGCCGCGCACACCATCTTCGGACCAAGGTACTGCCTTTTCAAAGTCTCCGATAAACATCTCGTACAGCCTAAGTGTATCGGCGCCGTACTGGTTGACAATGTCATCGGGATTGACGACGTTACCCCGGGACTTAGACATCTTCTCGTTGTTTTCGCCAAGGATCATCCCGTGGGATGTACGCTTCTTGTATGGCTCAGGGTGAGAAACGACCCCGATATCATACAAGAACTTATGCCAGAACCGGGAGTACAGCAGATGGAGTGTGGTATGCTCCATTCCACCGTTATACCAGTCTACCGGCAGCCAGTAATCTAGGTTTTCTTTGCGGGCCAATGCTTCATCATTGTGCGGATCAGTATAGCGCAGGAAGTACCATGACGAACCGGCCCACTGCGGCATGGTGTCAGTCTCGCGTTCGCCCGGGCCGCCGCATTTTGGACAAGTGGTTTCAACCCACTCCCGAATATTAGCCAGTGGTGATTCGCCAGTGTCTGTTGGTTCGTAGTTTTCTACATCTGGCAGGAGCACAGGCAGCTGTTCTTCTGGCACTGGTACCCAACCGCATTTCTCGCAGTGAATCAGGGGAATTGGCTCGCCCCAGTAGCGCTGGCGGGAGAACACCCAGTCGCGCAGTTTGTAATTCACTTTGCTGCGGCCTAAGCCTTGTTCTTCAAGCCAGTTCGTGACCTTCTTCTTAGCATCGGCCACTTCTAGCCCATCGAGGAAGCCAGAGTTCACCAAAATACCAGATTCGGTGTCTGTGTAGGCTTCTTTCTCCACATCGCCGCCTGCCACAACTTCTACGATAGGCAGGCCGAACTTCTTGGCAAATTCCCAGTCACGTTCGTCGTGCCCAGGGACCGCCATAATAGCACCAGTTCCATAGGTCATGAGCACGTAGTCAGAGATCCAGATGGGAATTTCCTGGCCAGTGGCAGGGTTAATTGCCTTCAGCCCTTTGAGCTCAACGCCGGTCTTATCTTTTGCGAGGGCTGCCCGTTCGAACTCCGACTTTTTCTTGGCTTTCTCCCGATACTCCATTACATCAGAGAGATTCTCGATACGATCCTTCAGCTCGTCGATCATGGGGTGCTCCGGAGAAATTACCATGTATGTTGCGCCAAATAGAGTATCTGGACGGGTGGTGAAGACCCGCAACTTGTGATCGGTATCTACTACGTCAAAATCGATCTCGGCACCTTCGGAACGGCCGATCCAGTTGCGCTGCTGAACTTTGACCCGATCGATAAAATCCACCAGCTCCAGGTCGTCGATCAGTCTGTCTGCGTAAGCGGTGATGCGCAGCATCCACTGGTTCTTGATGCGTGTTTCAACTTCAGCACCGCAGCGCTCGCAGCCACCATTTACGACTTCTTCGTTGGCCAGCCCAATCTTACAAGATGGGCACCAGTTGATGGGCATTTCGTGTTTGTAGGCAAGGCCATGTTCAAACAGCTTCAAAAAGATCCACTGTGTCCATTTAAAGTAATTGGGATCGGTTGTATCGACTTCACGAGACCAGTCAAACGAAAAACCCAAGCTCTTGAGCTGTTGCTTGAATCGGGCAATGTTGCGCTCTGTGACTTCCCGAGGATGTACTTTGTGCTTGATCGCGAAGTTTTCAGTGGGTAGGCCGAAGGCATCCCAACCAATAGGATAGAGGACATTATAGCCTTCCATGCGGCGTTTTCTGGCCACAATATCCAGAGCAGTGTAAGGACGTGGATGGCCCACATGAAGGCCTTCGCCCGATGGATAAGGAAATTCGATTAAAGCGTAGAACTTAGGTTTGGTGTAGTCATCTGATGTGCGGAAAGTGCCCTCCCGCTCCCAAAATCCCTGCCATTTTGGCTCGATTTCATGGGGATTATACCTGTTTTCCATTGCAGCTACCTCCTCGACAGACTCCACAGACAAAAAACCCGTCCATCTTTTTAGAGACGAACGGGTCGCGGTACCACTCTAATTAGCACAGTTCTCTCACGAGGAAACTGTGCTCACTCAAAACCTTTAACGGGGTTACCGGCTGAGGTTACTCTTATTCACCCCAGCAGCTCCTGGGCGAGTTCAGGCTTTAACTGCTGCCTTGCACCACCCGGCAGCTCTCTGTAGATGTGCCCTACTACTCCCAATCATTGCTTCTTACCGAATTTATCTTCGTTCATTTTAGCAAGTATGTCTGCAAAAGTCAATAGTACCCGCTCTCTGTCGTATTTTCAACGTACCATAACCATACCACTTGGCAAAATGGTACCAAAAAAACGCAGAAATGGTATAGCTTATTTGTGTTTTTGTGTCATAATAGAAGAGGCGAGCCCAACATTGGAGAAACATAGAGGTGAGATTATGCATAGTCAGAGTACCCGTACAGGTGTGAAGCGGGGCTATACTATTCCTCTGTTCGACTTGGCTTGGGAAACAGAGCGTGTAACCGTTGTCGATAAAGAGGAAGGACAGTACTTAGGGCATGTAACCAGCATCCTGGACGATGATGGCAAGACAATTGTGGCAGTGTACCCAAAAGGCCATGGCCGCGGCCCGATTGTGATGAAGCGCAGCACTGATGGCGGATTGACCTGGAGCGACAGGCTTCCGACGCCCAAGAGTTGGGAAACCTCCCGCGAAGTACCCACTATCTTCCGTACCTTTGATCCCGATGGGAACGAGTTGTGGCTGCTCTTCTCGGGCCTATACCCGATCAGGCTGTCTGTATCGAAAGACAAGGGTGAGACCTGGAGTGAGCTTGAACCGATCGGCGACTACGGTGGAATTGTTGCAATGAGTGATCTCCTACCGCTATCTCAGCCAGGCCATTACGTGGCATTCTTCCATGATGATGGGCGCTTCTTCAAGGGTGGCCCAGGCGAGGTATGGGGTTCGCCCGCAGCAGATTATGATGGGGGCATGCGGGTTTACGCTGTATTCAGCGAAGATGGCGGCCTCACCTGGAGTGAGCCTCACGTAATTGTTGAGCATCCACAAGGACATCTCTGTGAAGCTGGAGCTGTCTATTCTCCAGACAAAAAAGAGATGGCGCTTGTCATGCGGGAAAATAGACGCCAGTTCAACTCGATGGTCAGCTTCAGCACCGATGAAGGAAGAACTTGGACCGAGCCACGCGAGCTGCATGGCGCCTTGACAGGCGATCGGCATACTATCCGTTATCTCAAAGATGGGCGCATCGTTGCTGTCTTTAGGGATATGTGCCATGTGAGCCCAACTCGTGGTGACTTCGTAGCTTGGATCGGCAGCTATGAGGACCTCAAGAACGGCGGTGAAGGTGATTACCGCGTTCGGCTTGGCAAAAACTACTACGACTGCGACTCCACATACCCAGGAGTGCAGGTTCTGCCTGATGGAACAGTGGTTGCGATCACCTACGGACACTGGAACCAGGGTGAGGAACCCTATATCATTTCTGTACGTTTCCACCCTGAAGAGCTGGACGCGCGTTTGGGTAGGAAATAGCCTAGATAGACCCCTGCTGCATGTCGGCAGGGGTTGTTTCAATGCGTACTGTGGAGGGAGGAGCGATACCGTTGACCAAAATCTCCTCGGGTGGAATTGGGGTCATGAATGAAATGGCCGTCCACTCTGCCCTAAAGCAGCTTTATTATCAACCTGGTGATGTCTTTGAGGCAGAGGTAGGGCCATACCTGGTCGATCTTGCCAAACCAGATCGCTTAGTTGAAATTCAAAGCGGTGGTTTTTACTCCATACGCGGGAAGCTCGAGGCGCTTCTCGAGAAATATGTTGTGCATCTGGTTTATCCAGTGGCAGCTGTAAAGTACATAATTAGCTTATCTCCAGAGGATGGTTCTGAAATACAGCGGCGCAGATCACCGAAGAGAGGCACAGTATATGACGTTTTTGGCGAGCTTGTTTACATACCCACGCTGCTTCAACATCCCAATCTACGCATCGAAGTAGTGTTAATCGAAGAGGAAGAACTTCGCTGCCGTGATGGTAAGGGAAGCTGGCGCCGGAATAAGGCGAGTATTGTCGGGAGACGCTTAGCAGAGGTGGTGGATCGGAGAATGTTTGCCTCACCACAGGATTATCTCGCTCTTCTGCCCGACAATCTTCCGTGTCCTTTTTCAAATAAGGATTTAGCAACCCTTCTTGGCCTGCCCCTTTCTCGTGTGCGGCCGATCACATATACACTGCGAGAAGCTGGGTTTATACAACTGGCAGGCAAAACAGGCAACCTTTTGCTCTACAAACTACTCGACTAACAAAAGTTATCCACAGTATACACAGGTTACCCACAACATTCCGCGTAAAACAGTTGTTCGGAGTCAACTTGTAGGGGTTCCTCTTATTAAGAATGTATAGCAAGATTGGAAGTGTGTTACATAAATAGGATTGATAACCATTAATAAATATGATATAGTAACATATGCCATTAAAAAACATGCCTAGGAGGAATGCAACGATGCGAATCATGACCGAACAAAACCTCAGAGACGCTTTCGCTGGCGAGAGCCAAGCACACATGAAGTACCTCATCTACAGTCAAGTTGCTGAAAAAGAAGGATATCCTAACGTCGCTCGTCTGTTTAAGGCTATTGCTCACGCTGAGTGGGTTCACGCTCGCAACCATCTGAAGGAACTCGGTGGTATTAACGATTCTGTTGAGAACCTCCAGGATGCGATCAACGGCGAAACCTTCGAAGTTGAAGAAATGTATCCTGCCTATCATGCAGTAGCTGAGCTGCAGGAAGAGAAGGGTGCCGTTCGTTCTACCCACTATGCTCTCGAAGCTGAGAAGATCCACGCTGAAATGTACACCGATGCAAAGAAGGTTGTCATGGAGAAGAAGGATATCGAAATCGGTACCATCCAGATCTGTGATGTTTGCGGTTACACCGCAGAAGGTGACCACGCTCCAGACAAGTGCCCGGTTTGCGGTGCACCTGCTTCTCAATTCACAGCCTTCTAAGAAAACCATTTGAGGAGGGAAACCATGCGCAGCTTCAACATTAGGATAGGTGGAGAAGCTGGACAAGGTTTGGTTTCCATCGGGAATATTCTGTTAGAAGCGATCGCCCGGGAAGGCTGGTACTTATTTGCCAACCAGGATTACGAGTCTAGGATTCGTGGTGGGCATAATTACTTCCAAATTAGGCTTGCTGACGAACCGGTCCGGGCAATTCAGCATGGCGTTGACCTGCTGGTAGCCCTGGATAAAGCCACTGTAAACCTACATTGGCAAGAGCTGACTCAATCGGGGCACATTATCTACGATCCAAGAGTTGTTGACGCGCTGCCGGAGGATATGAAGGACTCCGGCAGACTCATTCCTATTTCTTTTGAAAAAGTTGTAGAAGAGCTTGGCCAGCCAAAGGTGATGGCAAATGCAGTTGCTGCCGGAGCGATCTGGGCGCTCTTGAGTGATGACATCACCGTACTACAAGATATTCTGGCCGAAATGTTCATTTCTAAAGGTGAAGCAGTCGTAGAAGGAAACCGCCAAGTAGCTCAAGCAGGGTTCGATATAGTACGGAATCACATTGGGGCGGAAGTTCCTAAGCCGCCAAAACCAACAGAAAAACGTCCCCGCATGCTCCTAAAAGGCAATGAAGCCCTTCCTTTAGGGGCTCTAGCTGCCGGGGTGAGGTTTATGAGCGCCTATCCCATGACTCCGTCCACGGGTGTGACAGAGTTTATCGCGGGCCATGCCGAAGAGTGTGGCGTTGTAATGGAGCAGGCTGAAGACGAGATTTCCGCGATCAATATGATTATTGGAGCCGCCTATACAGGCGTACGGGCCATGACCGCTACATCGGGCGGTGGCTTTGCCCTGATGACAGAAGCCCTTGGCCTTGCTGGTGCCGCCGAAATTCCGGTGGTAATCATTGATGCACAGCGGCCTGGGCCGAGCACGGGGTTACCGACCCGCACCGAGCAGGGCGACCTGCTCTACGCTGTGGCTGGCTCCAGCGGTGATTTTCCGAAAGCAGTTCTTGCTCCGGGTGATCCCGAGGAAGCATTCTACCTTGTCGCACATGCTTTTAACCTAGCAGAAGAATATCAGATGCCTGTCATTGTGATGAGCGATCAGCACTTGGCTGATTCTCATGTAGTTGTAGATCTGCTTGATCTTAACCGGATTGAGCATCGGCGCGGGCTGGTGGCCCAGGGCGATGAGGCCGGGCCTGATTATGTGCGCTACCGCTTCACCGAAGACGGCATTTCGCCAAGGCTTTATCCAGGGTTTGGGGAAGGCCTGGTCGTAAGCGCCGGAGATGAACATGATGAACAGGGGCATCTCATCGAAGATGCTGAGACCCGTACATTAATGATGGAAAAGCGGATGGCGAAGCTTGAAAAAGCTGCTCGCGAAGTCCTCGAACCGGTGCTTTGCGGGGTTACCGAAGATCCAGATTTCGTTCTGATTGGTTGGGGTTCCACAAAAGGAGCTATAAAGGAAGCTGTTGAGATCCTCAACAGGGATTCGGGCAGGGTGATGGGCGTGCATCTGCCTCAGGTATATCCACTGCCTCAAAACCTGGACAAGATTCTTAATCTTCCGGCACGGAAATACATCATCGAAAGCAACTATACCGGTCAGTTAGAGCGATTGATTGCATCGGAATTTGCCTGGAAACCCGATGGTTCTGTGCGTAGATATGATGGACGCCCTATGGATCCAGAGTATATTTTGGCAAAGCTGGAGGGAGGGATCCGTCGTGGCAAATAACACACGCTTTGAGATCTCCAGAGAAACAGCTTGGTGCCCTGGATGCGGAAATTTTGGCATCCTCAGCGGCCTGTCGGAGGCTCTCACCGAATTAGGGTTAAGTCCTAATCAGGTGCTGTTTGTTTCTGGTATTGGACAGGCGGGTAAGACACCCCACTATATTAAAGGGAACGTCTTAAACACGCTGCATGGGCGGACTCTGCCGACAGCTACAGGAGCCAAACTAGCAAACGCCGATCTAACCGTGATAGCCATCGGCGGAGATGGTGATGGCTATGCCGAAGGAGGTAACCATTTCCTCCATGCCGTCCGCAAGAATGTGAATATCACGTATCTGGTTCACGTCAATCAGGTCTTCGGCTTGACAAAGGGACAGGCGTCACCAACATCCGGTCAAGGGATGGTCACTTCCACTACACCGTTTGGTGTCGCCAATGAACCGTTCAACGCAATAGCGACCGCCATTACTCTGAACGGTTCCTTTGTAGCCCGCAGCTATGCGGGAGATCGAGCTCACTTGGTCAAAACCATCAAAGCTGCTGTTCAGCACGAAGGGTTTGCCTTGGTCGAAATCCTGCAGCCATGTGTCACCTTTAACAAGATCAATACGTATCAGTTCTATCGCGAGCGCGTCTATGATCTTAATGAAGCTGGACATGACCCAACCGACAGAGCCTCGGCTTGGGAAAGAAGTTGGGAGTGGGGTGACAGGATTCCGATCGGGATCTTCTATCAGGTATCCCGGCCTACCCTTGATAAACAGCATCCCGCTCTTCGAGAAGGGCCGTTGGTTAGGCGGGAGTTCAACCCTGGAGTTGTTCAGCAGGTACTTGACCGTTACATCGTTAAGTAACCTTAGAATAGCGAGGAAGGCTTTTATTCATGAGCCTTCCTCTTTTTTATTGGAGCAATTAATGGTAAACTAGGGGTAAGGCAACAATAACATATGAATAGAGGAATGAGACATATTGAGCGGTATTCCTGTTTCTGAGTATAGAAGTGGCGAGCCTTTATTTGTCAAGGGCCATCAGGCACGAGAGATGTATTTCATTGTTACAGGTACCGTAGAGCTCATCGATGGGAGCAGAATCGAAAGGGTGAGTACAGGTGGTGTTGTGGGCGCGGTGGAATTTCTCCGGCAGATTCCGTACACCACTTCGGCTTTGTGTGTATCCAAGACCAGCGTGATTGCACTCAACGAAGACAACCTGGTCGAGTTTCTGCAGAGCCAGCCTCAATTAGGAGTTATCCTGCTCAAGTCGGTGGCAGCTCAGGTTCCAGGTGCTGCCGAAGGAGAGAGGGAGGTTCAACGAGAGCCGGAGCAGAAGCTGCCCCAAGGCTTGATGGAACTCTTTCCTGCTGGGCATCCTACTCCTGAGGTGCGGCGGCCTGAGAGTGATGAGGAGTTCTTATACGCAAAAGCGGTGGAATGCCCTGTCTGTGGTACCTCTTTCTCGGTGTTGAGTATCCGAGAATCGCGGCTCGTCACTAAGCAAGTTTGTCCTGACTTTCGGGTGATTAATGAGAACTTCGAGCCGCTCTGGTATCATGTGTGGGTGTGCCCATCGTGTCTTTATGCCCAGTCGTACAACCAGTTTGAGAAGATCCGCAGTACTGCCACTGGAAAGATTAGCGGACTGCAGCAGCGGTATCCACTCAAGGGGACGTTCCAATTCTCGTCGTCTCGCACTCTAAAGGAGGTCTTTCTCTCTTATTTCCTCATGTTGAGGACACTGGAGATGATGGATGCTCCGGCTGTCCAGTTTGGCAATACTTGGCTGCGCTTGCTCTGGTTATATGAGGATTTAGGAGAAGAAAAGTGGGCGAAGCAGGCAGCAGAAAAGGCGCTCAAGTACTTCGAAGAGGGAGTTATGTCTGGCGTCCGCAGCGAAGCGGAGGATCAGCGGTTGTTCGTCATCATGGCCGAGATCTGTCTGAGGTTGGGCCGGCTTAATGAGGCCATGCGCTATCTGAGAGAAGTTGTTTCCATGCGGGGAGGCAATGAACGCTACAAGCGACAGGCATCAGACCGCATTCAGGATCTGCGCAGCAGTTGAGCCCAAAAGAGATCGTTGTGCTGTCCTTGAGGGTGTGATATAATAATGTGTAAACTGGCCCCGTAGCTCAGGGGATAGAGCGGTGGTTTCCTAAACCATGTGCCGCAGGTTCGATTCCTGCCGGGGCCGCCATTTCTGATATTGTCTTAAGGGCAAAACTAGGGAAATCCTGGTTTTGCCTTTTTGCTTTTTCGGGCTCTTCGAAGGCTTCGGGAGAAAGGGGTAGAATTCGTACCATAATGATGACCAGATATGGCCCCTGGAAAAACCCTGTAGCGCTCTGTATTGCACAGTGTTACAATTTACATATAAGGCGTTTGATTCTTACTTCATGTTTCCGTCTAAGTCTACAAGACTGAGGGGTTAATCCTATGGATCGTGAAGAGCGATACTCGATATCATTGTTGGGTGAATTTACAGATAAGTCCCTCGAAGGCGAATTTTTAGCCGAGAACCTAGACGCCGCAAAGAGAAGTACGGCGTACATTGCCCTTGTTTTCGGGGTGGTTTTAGGGTTCTTTCTTGTCAACAGTGCTCTGACTGAATGGGGAACAGAGCGGCTTGTCAGGATTACTTGCATTAGACTGGTGTTCATTATTGTGTCGGCGCTGGTGTTTCTGATTGCTCGGCGGATAACTAAGCATCAGCATCTGGTATACGTCATAACCTTTTATCAGGCCATGATGGCAGTGACGTACATGCTTACGCTTAAGTACTATGAATCGCTGAATTACTTTAGTATTCTAGCCCTATTGGTAATAACCATGGCAATGTATCTTCTGCCCAATAGGATTACTCCAACGCAACTTGTTTCGGTAGCCTTCAACATTCTGTTTTTCATGGATCCAGTCAGGAAAATGGCAGGCATGCAGGCCCACGAGTTGTATAAAATCATCGCATACCAGGCCATTCTGCTTATTTACTGCAACATCAACTACTGCTGGACTGAAGCAACGAAGAGGAAGAAGTTCAGAGCGAACCGAGAACTGGTTGAACTATCGATTAAGGATCCTTTGACTGGGGTTTATAATCGCAAGAAGTTTGATGATACAGTAGATCAGTGGATCTGTCTGTCAAGGCGCTACGGTTATCCTTTTTCGCTTATTCTGTTTGACATTGACAATTTCAAGGCTGTGAATGATACGTATGGGCATATTGTGGGCGATCGGGTGTTGAAAGAGGTTGCAGTGCTCATTAAGCAGTCTATTCGAGAAACCGATGTTTTTGCGAGATGGGGTGGTGATGAATTTGCGATTCTTCTTCCTCAGACCGATCTGCCGCAAGCCAGAAGTCTTGCAGAGCGGCTGAAGGAGCAGATCGCTGAAAACAATCCGCTGAGAAATCCCACGGAGATAACCTGCAGCTTTGGTGTGACACAATTTGAGGACACTGACACGAAATACTCCCTGTTGAGCAGAGTGGACGATCTGCTCTTGGCCGCTAAAACAGGAGGGAAGAACAGAATAGTGAGCTGACACCGCAGAGAGTGTCAGCTTTTCTTATTTTCTTGGTTGATCACGGTAGGTAAGTGTCCTAAAAAAGCCCAAGTATGCAATAGATTTCCTTCACAAGGCAAACTATCCGAAAGGGTAGGACGCAAAGCCATGGGTCTAAGGTCTTCGTA
>ERZ773359.1489-NODE-1489-length-32145-cov-13.660330_pt1 | contig 32145 bp, 29 predicted proteins | sample MGYA00374955_ERZ773359 | MGnify/ENA primary metagenome ERZ773359 (study PRJEB29098, sample SAMN04486028) | biogas fermenter metagenome | study: EMG produced TPA metagenomics assembly of the Biogas fermentation microbial communities from Germany - Plant 4 DNA1...
ATTACTTAGCTTACCCCCTGCCTATTACATATTGTATATTGTTTCATATATAATAATTTTATTCTATATATTGAATTTACTTCATTATATACTCTCTTTTTAGGGGTGTCAACTGCAAAATAGGATATGGTATAACTTTTTAATAAAACTAGAATGGAAATCGGAATAAATGGAATGCTAATTGTAGATGGGATAGAGCATGTGAAAAATACAATTCCATAATAAGAATAGTAAGGCGTAGCCATAATTTAATGGGCAATATATTAATTGCGGTATATGTGAGCCTACAACAAGAACTGCATCAAAAACCCGTTATAGGTAAGTGACATAGCTAAGAAAGTTGGCTATGATTCTTTCCCTTACTTCATTAAATCATTAATCTTGACTAGCTTCCGGCCGTAGATTGATAGGCCGGAAGCTTCTATTTTGCTTATCTCTATTGTTCTAGCTAGTAAACCATACTACCATATAAAGCTGAGATTCTCCATCGTAAATATTTTCAATTATATGTTTTACATCGGCATTGTATCTGACAGAATCACCTTCATTTAATATCTTGGAATTTTCCCCAACAGTTATTTTTATCTTTCCTGACAGCACTGTCAAGAATTCCTGGGTTCCAAGATAATGAGGCTCAGATATGTTTTTCCCTCCAGGTTCACATATCATATGATAAAGTTCCAAATTTTCTACCATATCGATAGAGGAGCATATCCTAAAGGTACATTTCCCATCCTCTGAATATATAATAGGCATATCTCCTCTGCGCATTACCTCTATATTATGCTCTTCCTGAGTCTGCAAAAGCTGATTAATACTAACATCTAAGGAACGGGCAATCTTCCATACAGTAACTACGGTAGGATTGGTCTTCTCCTGCTCTATTTGGGACAACATAGATTTTGACACACCAGATTTTTTGGATAGTTCATCTATGGTCATGTCCCTTTTTTTTCGATAATATAATATATTCTTACCTATAGAAGGTGGTTTCATATCATCACTCCTCTACTTTACTTGTATATAGCTTATCTACTACACTAGCTTAACAGTTATCATGATCCATTAATAATGTCTGTTGATAAGTTAGCCTCTTGGTTGATTTATTTTAATTTATAGATCATCAATTCCTTAATACTGTCTATAACAATCATAAGTGAACAAGAAAATTATTGCAAGAAAAAAATAAGGCCTCGGATTATCCGAGACCTTAATTATTTAACTAGTCTATTTATTTAGTTAAGCCAGTACCGAATCTAGCAACGTTGTCTTTATATTTTTCGGTATATACTGCTTCGATTTCTGCAATTCCATTTTCTTCAGCAAACTTCATGATTTCATCATAAATTCTTTCGGCTTCTTCTGCGGTTTCTGCCATGATCATCTTTGGATATTCTGCTACGATGTAGTCTTCAATGAGTTTTCTTTGAATACCTAGATCGCTTTGTGGGTCTATAGTAGTTCCAATATTTTCAAACTCGTCAGTCAACCATTTGGTAGGAGTTACTCTTTCGGCCTGGTTGGTTATTACCCAGTTTTGTTTCTCTGGAGGTAGTTTAGCATTAACAGCGAATTTTACTGTGTCAACGTTGTCACTGTGTCCTGGCATCATCCAGAACCATAGTCCTAGTCTGTTGATTTCTTCGGTGGTCAATTCAGACTCAGGCTTCTTCAATATTGGCAATCCATCCTCGTCTAACTCATCCCAGTAGTGTCCCTGAGGTCCATACATTTGAATAATAGCAGCCTCTGGGGTTAGGAAATATGACCATAGATCGAATATACGTTGAGGATTTTCTGCCTTGGTGGTAATACATGTTACGTTCCAACCCAATGTAGAAGTATGGTCACCATATATCTTCTCAGGTGGCAGTCCTTTTGCTGGTGGATATACATGAGGTTCTGTTAGTTCATAGCTGTCATCTGGGAAGTTTTCTTTTAGTATTCTGCGGAAATGGTTGGTTTCGTCATTTGAGAAGTCATAGAACAACAAGGCTGTACGTCCAGCTACAATTTTTTCTAGGATTTGTTCACCAGTATCAGTGAATTGGGTTTCAGAGATTAAACCTTCTCTCCACCATTTATTTATCTCTAAAGATGCTTCCTTGAATACTGGGTCTCTAAATACTAGCACATAGTTTCCGTCCATTACAGTATACCAGCCGTTTATGACTCCACCGTAGGAGCGGTAGAATGCACGAGCATATCTATGGCCGTCTCCAGTAGCGTCAGTGGTCATAGGAATGGTTGACAAGCCTTCCCTAGTTTCAGGAACATCGGTTTTAACCTTCTTACAGAATGCATAGAGATCTTCAAAAGTCTCTAAAGGAGGACTTCCAGCATCCTGATAAATCCTTAAGTTGTAAATCCAAGCATCGTTACCGCCAGTAGGAGCTTTTCTAGGCCAGTTTGGAATTCCATACAACTTACCGTCTATGCTTAGTCCTTCTATTGTTTGTTCTAATAGGTTTTCTTGCAGATTAGGATTCTTCTCCATAAAGGGTTCTAATGGTAGTAAATGTCCTAGTCTAGCAAGATTTTCATTAGTGTTTCCCCTGTCCATCATGATGGAATCAGGTAGGTCACCAGAAGAAACCATTACGTTTAGTCTTGCCTCAGGATCGGCATCCGGTTTAGAAAACTCAACGTGAACATTAAATTTCTCACTGAAATATTTGGATACCTCATCTTCTCCCCAAGGCTTGATGTCCCACCAGTCGTAGTTGAAATAGTGGGTAAAGGTATAAGGTTCTAGCTCTTCTCCTTCCACATCTTCATCTCCGGCTTCTGCTTCATTATCTGTGTTACTAGGTGTATTGGTAGGTTCTTCCTGAGTATTAGCAGGTTGGTTGTTGCCACCACCTTTAGCACACCCAGCTACTAGAGCCAGTACCAATAACAGGCTTAGTAACACGGACAATATTTTTTTAGTTTTCATACAACGACCTCCAATTGATTTATATATTTCCTCTTTCCAATAATTGATTATTGGAAAGTTAGGATACCAGGTTGAAAGTATAATTAGAAATTATCCCTTCAAGGATCCAATCATAATTCCCTGGATAAAGTATCGCTGTAAGAATGGATAAACCATAATTATTGGAATTACAGTTACTATCATGGTAGCCATAGTAATGGATCGAACGTTGACCTTAATGTTTCTACCTATATTACCAACGTCAAGTGTTGTTCCGGTTCCTCCTGAACTTGTAGCTGCTCTGGCCAATTGCTCAGCAAACCTAGCTTCCGATATAATTTGTAGCAAAACATTCTGCATGGGTTTTAATTCCTGCTTAGTTATAAATATATTAGCATCAAACCAAGAGTTCCAATGACCTACTCCAATGAATAGTGCTATAGTTGCTAAAATAGGCTTGGATATAGGAAGAATTATTTTGAAAAATACGGTGAAATAACTAGCTCCATCTATTCGTGCTGACTCTTCTAGAGCTTCTGGTATTCCTTGGAAATATGTTCTCATTAGAATCATATTCCATATACCAACTAAACCTGGGATTATATAAACCCAAAAGCTGTTCATAAGTCCTAAACTTCTGACTAAGAAATAGTATGGAATGAGTCCGCCACCGAAATACATGGGGATCAGACACAAAATGGTGTAAAATCTTCTACCCACAAGGTTCCGATGAGCCATACCAAAAGCTAAGGTTGCAGTAAATAGTAGGCCAAGTATAGTTCCTATTACTGTTCTACTAATGGTGATCATATATGCAGTATATATCTTTGGATTCTCAAATATTAACTCATAATTCCTCAGAGTAAATACTCTAGGATAAATGGTTATTCCGCCCCTGGTAGTATCGTCTGCATCATTTAGAGATATTGCAAAGGAATTTAAAAAGGGATAAAGAGTGGCAACTACTATAATCAACATTAATATAACATTAACCGTATTGAAAATCCAATCACCAACAGTCAGTTTTCTTTTCACCTTTGTCACTCCTTTATAACAACGCGTGTTCCGTTTTGCTTGCTAGTTTATTTGCAGATAACAGCAGAATTATATTTACTACTGATTTAAACAAACCTGCTGCAGCTGCATAAGAGAATCTATTCTCTCTAAGACCTATACGATATACATAAGTGTCAATAACATCAGCATATTCACGAAGCCTTGCGTTAGTCATTTGATTGGTAAGCATCATGATTTGATCAAAGTTGGCATTTAATAAATTACCTACAGTAAAGATAAGCAGAATTATTATAGTAGGCATTATACCTGCTATAGTAATATGCCACATCTTGGCGTATCTTCCTGCTCCATCTATCTCTGCCGCTTCATATAATTCAGGATCTATAGATGATATGGCTGCGAAGAATATAATAGAGTTCCATCCAAGTCCTTTCCATAAATCAGTTACAACAGCCATACTCCAGAAATACTCCCCTTTACCAAAGAAATGTATAGGTCGCTCTATTAGTCCTAAGGCCAATAATGTTTCATTTATAGCACCATGGTCAACAGAGAAAGTATCGAAAAGTATTGTGGCGGCTACAACCCAAGAAATGAAGTGTGGAAGATAGCTTATGGTCTGAACACTTTTTTTGAAATGCCTATTTCGTACTTCGTTTAACAGAACTGCAAAAATAATTGGCATAGGGAAGTTAATAACCATCTTCAAAACACTGATAGCTAAAGTGTTTCTTAATACTGTAGGAAAGTTTGGATCATTAAATAAATAAGAAAAATGCTTTAAGCCTACCCATTCGCTAAATCCAGGAAAATCTCCTAAACGAAATTCCTGAAAAGCCATGAGTATACCGTACATTGGTATATAGGAGAATATAATAATGTGAATAATGGATGGAATGACTAGAAGTTGCAAGTCTAATTGCTTCATAAACTCCTTGAAAAAGTTCTTTTTTTTCGGTTTAGCTTGATAAGACAGCTGGGCTTGTTGAATCATAACCTAACCTCCATCTAAGCAAACTTTTTTACGACCATATATGGATAACAAAGGATTTAATTCAACTATCCCCCTTTCTAGAAATGAGGATAAAAATACTATTGTTTAAACATTATCTTTATGAGATGTAATGACAAGCCTTTTGACGTAGTCAATGAATACTGAATATATAATAGCATATTTTGAAGGTGCTAAACTTTCTATAAATTGTTCCTAAAAAATAATGCTAAAAACTGAAGATGTTTTAGTGTTTGTACTTTATGTATTAATATAATATGTTAAAATTATTATTTTATGTATTGTTATATAAATTATATCAGCTTTCAGAAAATATGTCAATCATAAATTTAAACCTGTTTAATTGTTTTAGCTTCAGTTTATTATATATTTTATACATTTTTTCTTCAATATGACTAATTCTTCATTAGCTGTTCTGTCACCTTATTAAACATATTTTTATAGCCTAATTTTTCAAAAGCCCAAATTGCTGCTCCTGCTACTGGAGGCTGCTTAAGAATAATAAAGTTAAATTCTTTATCAGGATTTTTACTTTCAACCTGATCCTTTATTGCATTAACTAATGAAGGATTACTTCCCTTGACATTTACTGAACCAGCTAGGACTATATCAATTACGGGTATGTCTTTGAAGTTTAGCTCATTTATAGCACCATTAACTGATCTGCCCAGTTCCCTGCCTACAGATTCCAATATTGATATGGCAGTCTTATCCCCCAAGTTGGCAGCATCAAAAACCTTTATGCACAGCTCGCTTAGTTTTAAAGTTCCATTCTCCAAAGCTACTGGTACTTCTTCCATATAATCATACTTGGATTCTATGCCTAGCTGCTCAAAAATCATATCCTTAAGGATAGTATAAGGTTCCAAACGAAATAGATGATCATACACCCGACTTATTGCTTCCATTCCTATTTGACCCCCACCACCTGCATCACCTGTTAAACTTCCTTGACCACCGATTTGCACCATTTTACCTTCTCCATCAATACCTGCTACAGTACATCCGGTGCCATTGATTACGCATATGCCAACCCCAGAGGGACAGCCAGCTTTTACTCCGAGATAAGCATCATTGGATAAAACAAAATTTTCTATCCCTAAACGCCTAATTATATCAGATATTATCTTATGCTGCCTTCTTGTATCTACACCAGCCATACCCAAAGCACTAGAAGCTATATCGCCAACTTCTATAGAATTCCTCGATAATAGATGAGATAGGAGTTTTTTCATTTCCCTTTCCAATTCTACAAAACCTTCTCGCAAGCTTTCGTGATTTGTAGGACCCCATTCTACCATATCAACCAGGTTCCCATCACCATCAAATAGCACAGCATGAGTTTTGGTACCCCCGCCATCTACACCTAGAACATATTTCATATATTATAACCCCCCCCACAATTTTATATCTATTACAGCTTAAACTGAGGTAAAAACTCCTTGTTTGCCTCTAGCATTTCATCTAGTACTCCTTTAGCTTTGACATAGTCTCCAATTAGAGGATGCACCATTAGAGCTGCTAAAGCTGCCTCATAATCACCGGTCAAGCCTGCCTTAACCGTAAGTTTTTCGTATGCTTTGACTGCTCTCATAAGTCCAATAATATATTGGTTTTGGAAATTTTCAACTTTTACTGGCGTTGCACCATTTTTATTGACAAGACATTTAATCTCAACTACATCGTCTTTATCCATAAAATCCAAGGCACCATTATTTTTTACATCCACTACATGATATTCATTTTTATCATTTTCAATGGCATCTATTAGGGATATAGCAGCAGTTGAATAGTATGCTCCTCCCCTTTGCTCCAATTGTTTAGGCTTTTCATTTAATTCCGGTTGACTGTAAAGTTCAAGAAGCTCTTCCTCTATGATCTTACACTCTTCTCCTCTGGTTTTCTCTTTTTCTTTGCATTCTTGAATCTTTTTATCACGGAAATAATAATAGTCTAGATAACCTACAGGAATTCCTCCTGTTGCTCTTAGTAGTAAATCATCACGATTAGTCTCAGTTAGGTTTTTAAGTTTTGCAAATTCTATATCGCCTTTTAGTTTTTCTTGAATTATATTTTTGCCATCCGCATATAGCCCTGTTATCCAACATAAGTGGTTAAGGCCAACAAAATCATAATCAAATTCCTTAGTACCCTCTGGCAGCATTTCTTTGGCGCGTTTTATCATACCATATGGTGCATTGCATAGACCTATCATCTTGATATTAGAATGATTTAATACCGCTTCTGCTATGATGCCTGAAGGATTGGTAAAGTTGATAAGCCAAGCTTCTGGCGCTAGCTTTTCTATAGTCTTCACTATGTCCATAATAACGGGTATAGTACGTAGAGCTTTCATAAAACCACCGGCACCAGTAGTTTCCTGACCTAGCAAATCATATTTTAGGGGTATCTTTTCGTCCAAAATCCTGGCATCAAGTTGTCCCACCCTAATTTGACACACAACATAGTCTGCATCTTTTATTGCTTCCTCTAAATTCTGAGTCAGTACCAGTTTTGTGTTCATCTGATTTTTTTCCAGCATTCTACGGATTAAGCCCCCGACTATATTGAGTTTTCTCTCATTAATGTCCATCAAATAAAGGCTGTCCAGGTTTAACTGTTCTTTTCTGTCAATTAAGCCTTCTATAAGCTCAGGGGTATAGGTACTTCCTCCACCTATAACAGCAAATTTTAACTTTCTCATGGTTATCTCCCTTCTAAAAAAAATAATGTATTAAATTTTTACTTTTATATATGGGGTGATTTACCTGGTGCAATTGTTCAACTTTTGATAGTATAAACTTTAATAATATGCCTAATAAAACCTGTGCTATAGAAATTATATATCTGCTGGGACAAATAGTGCGACTTATAAGTATTATTATACTAGCTTCAGTTCATAAAATGCAATACTTTTCCTTCTCCATGTATAACTGATATATACATTATCCCCTTTCCCTATTATAGCCGGATATGAAAACTCACCATCTTCTCTACTTTTAGGATTATGGTTTTTATCCAATATAAGTTTCTGTTCCCAAGTATGTCCGTTATCTTTAGAAATGCTGCATACAATAGGAGTACGTTCAGCCCAATTTCCACTCACTGGATTATATACTAGAACCAGTATTCCATTATCCATTTTTATTAAATCAATACCACTATTATTATTGGGCAATTCTGTAGGATAGGCAGGAGACCAAGTAACACCAAAATCATTAGAATCGCTTCTATAAATAAAACCTTCAGTGCTTCTCAACAACATATGAACTTTTCCCGGTTCAGACTCCCATAAGGTAGGCTGTATTATACCCTTTCCTTTCAACTTTTTATGATCAATGGGAATAAACTCGCTTTTTATCCAGGTTTCACCATTGTCCATTGACATATCAACAAAAGCATCCCAGCTTTTCCAAGTCTCAATAGAAGCAGGGGCTAGCCAAGCTCCATTAGACAATACTATAGGCTTGCATCTTACAGGGCCTCTGCCTCCTATATCTCCCTCTACTAACTCCTTAGGCTCTGACCAAGTGAAGCCACCATCGTCAGAAGTCATGACCATAGTTTTCCATTTAGGAATAGTCTTACCTACCTTATAAAATAAAAAAAGTTTTCCTTGGGGTGAATTAAATAACACTGGATTCCAACAGGGAATGTCTTCTTTATCTGCTATCTTAACAGGGTCACTCCATTTGCCATTTTGTCTTCTAGATAACCAAATGGCTACATCAGGATGTTTCTCATGTGTTCCTCCAAACCAAGAGGCAACAATATCACCATTTTCTAATAAAGCCAAAGTAGATGCATGACATTGTGGAAAAAACTTTTCCTGCTCAAAAATAAATTCCTTGTTTATTATCTTAATATCCATTTCCATACTCCTTATCATATATTGGATTCAGTAAAAAGGGTAAGCAAAAAAATAGCTGGATGGGACAATAAAATTATTCTCTCCAGCATATTACATATTTGTTATTTACCTATTCATTTTTTGATTTTCTTTTGCGCTTGTTGGCTAAATATATTTTTTCTCTTTCCTTAAACAGAGCTTTTTCCTCAGGCGTCTCAAGCTTTAGTCGGGGTACTTCACAAGGCTTACAATTCTCATCCAGGGCTACCATAGTAAAATAAGCCTTTAGAGCAGTCTTGGGAGGCTGGTCACTTTTTAGATCTTCTACTTCTACCTTCACAGCTACCTCCATGGAACTTCTCCCCACAAAAACTAATTGAGTTCTACAAGTAACCAGCTGTCCTACTAGTATAGGCGAATAAAATTCCAACTCATCAACCCTAGCGGTCACTACATTAGACCGACAATGTTTAACTGCTGTTACATAGGCTGCAGTGTCCATAAACTTTATAATTTCTCCGCCATGGACATTGCCTGCAGAATTTGCTTCACTAGGCAACATAACTCTAGACATAACAGTGCGGGAATCTGCCACTGTCTTTGTTTCCAAATCTTTTGCCATAGCCTACCTCCATATATCATTAGTTTCTAAATTATAGCATATTGGCTTTAGCACCTTCTACTTTTTTTCTATTACAAAGCCAGGGCTTTTAAAATCTATACTGTTTATAACTTCACCTATTTGTCCAGTCTGGCAATCTCTTTGGGCAATTACCACCTGGTGGCTTCTCTCATTTGCAATTGCAATATACTTATCATCACCAACAAGTTCAATATGTCGTGGCCAATCTCCAAAACACTCACTTTCAGATATCTTTTCCAATAAGCCGTCTTTTTTTACACTAAATACCCCTATGGTATTGGCACCCCGATTAGCTGCATATAGATATTTTTTATCCTTTGTAAAACATAAGGTAGAACAATAACTTTCTCCATTAAATCCTTGGGGCAGAGTACTTATGCTTTGGAGTATCTTAAAGTCTTCTTGTCTAAGAATTATTATTCTATTAGAGTATTCGGTAATAACATAAATAAGGCCTAACTCCTCATATAAAGCAATATGCCTTGGGCCTTCTCCTTTATCAAGCTGGATGTATTCTCTTTCCTTAAGCATCCCTTGGTTTATATCATAAACATAGATCCTATCAAGGGCAATGTTGGCAGAATAGAGGCTTTTTTCCTCAACATCGGACACTCCACAATGGGCACGGGTTTCTGTACAGTCATTCTCACCCTGTCTTAGTGTGCATAACAGCTCCTTAAACTTCTTATCCCCAACTTTTATAGAGAACACTTCTCCACTTCCATAACAGCTTCCAATTAACACTCTATTTTTAGGCAGATATGTGATGTGACATAAAATATGGCTATGTAACTCTCGAGAATCCACTAACCTATATTTATCTCCTTCATCCATGAACATATACACAAAACTACCATGGGCCTTTTCAGTAATACCAAATAGCAGATTATCATGATAACTTAAATATGATGAAGCCTCAATATTGCTGCTCCATAAGAGTCTCTTTTCTCTACAATTCATATCTAAATCATACAAGCCTATTGAATTGGTATCTCTTCCCCCATATCCGGAAATAAATAGTTTCATAAAGTTCTACCTCCTAAAATATATAATATTGATGAATAGTAAAGGATATCTATAAAAACTTGCTTTTTTAGGAATTTTACTTTCTATATAAAGAAAACTTATATATAATAAACTCATTGAAATTAAATTTATCCATTAAATAGAGATAGAGGAGGCTTTTTATAATGCGATTTATTGTCAGGCAAAAAATATTTTCCTTTGGAGATAATTTTACCATAAAGGATGAGTACGGCAAGGAGCATTTTATAGTAAAGGGCAAGATATTTGCTTTTGGAGATAAACTTAGAATCTATGATATGGCTGGACGGGAACTTTATTATATCGAACAAAAGCTATTTCGTTTACTCCCCGAATACATCATTTATCAATCAGGCCAGCCTGTAGCCAGAGTAAAAAAGGAATTCACTTTCTTTAGGCCAAAGTTTAATATTACAAGCTCTTTGGGCAACTTTACTATTGAAGGCAATTTTCTAGGTATGGATTTCTCCATAAGGAAAAATGGACGTCATGTAGCCCAAGTATCCAAACGTTGGTTCTCCTTTTCTGATACCTATGGCGTAGATATTGTGGAAGGAGAAGACTATGGATTTTTGCTTGCTCTAGTTATAGTAATCGACCAGGTGATCCATGATAATAACCACAATAATAACTAATTTATAAACTCAAAGGAGTCCCAAATTACACCGGGACTCCTTATTGTGAGTTTTTATCAAACAATATCAACTCATTATTTTTCTTCATACCTTCATTAACAATGTATTTATGCCTCCATAAAAAAGGCTTTATATCCTCTCATGGTTTCGTAAATGTCGGCCTTGCTAGCTATTTCCCATGGAGCATGCATATTATGAACAGGTACTCCGCAGTCTATTACATCCATGCCGTATTCGGCTAGGATATATGCAATAGTACCACCGCCTCCTTGGTCTACCTTTCCTAGCTCAGCTGTTTGCCACATAACGTCATGTTTTTCCATAATTGCTCTTAGCTCAGCTATAAATTCTGGATTAGCATCATTGCTACCACTTTTTCCTCTTACTCCAGTATACTTATTAAAGGTCATTCCCTTGCCCATATAGGCAGAGTTTTTGGGCTCTGTTACTGAAGGATAGTTAGGATCAAAAGCAGCACTAACATCTCCAGACAACATCTTTGAATTAGCTAAGCACCTGCGCAGTTTAAGCTCGCTATAATCTCCCACCAGGTTCATTACCTCGGCTACTGTATTTTCAAAGAATTTTGAAGTCATTCCAGTAGCTCCTACGCTTCCAATTTCCTCTTTATCCACCATCAACGCAACACAGGTTTTGTCGGGATTTTCAATATCCATTAGTGCTTTAAAGGCAGTATAGGCACATACCCTATCGTCATGGCCATATCCCATAACCATGCTTCTATCTAGGCCATAATCCCTGGCTTTTCCTGCTGGAACAACCTCAAGCTCTGCAGAAACAAAGTCCTCTTCTGTTATTCCATATTTCTCATTAAGTAGTCTTAATATATTTTTCTTGACTCTATCTTTTTCATCTTTCTCCTCTACAGGAATGCTACCAAGGGATATATTCAAATCTTCGCCTTCAATTGCTTTAGAGAGTTTTTTATCCATTTGATCTGAAGCCAAATGAATAAGTAAGTCAGTTATACCCACAACAGGATCCTTCTCATCTTCACCTATTACTATATCTACCACAGTACCATCCTTTTTAATTACAACACCGTGTATAGCTAAAGGAATGGTTACCCACTGGTATTTCTTTATACCGCCATAATAATGGGTCTTAAAGAGGGCTAATCCTGAATCCTCATATAGAGGATTTTGTTTTAAGTCCAACCTAGGAACATCTACATGAGCTCCAACGATTCTTAAGCCCTTTTCCATTGATTGGCTGCCAATAACAAATAGGGCCAAGGTTTTGCCTGCATTGTTGGCATATACCTTATCACCAGCTTTTAATGGCTGGCCTTTTTCTATAAAGGTGGCTAAATCTCTATAACCATTTTCTTCAGCCAATCTAATAAACTCACTTACACATTCCCGCTCAGTTTTACAATGGGATATAAAATCCTTATAGCCTTCAGAAAAGGCAAATAAATCATCTAATTCCTTGCCAGTATACTTATCCCATACATATCCGTAAGTTTTCTCTAAGCTGTTCTTGTTTGTGTCTTTCAAACTCATTTTACATTCTCCTATATCTCTAAGTTAATTTGTTTTATTAGTATAACCATTATTATACACAATGGCTATTGAAAAGTATACGATTTCTCTAACTTAGTTAATCAGTGTTGAAGAGAACATCCAATAGCCATTGTTAAAAGGTATATTTATTAATTACTTCATTATTTCAGTCTTGTTAGGACTGCTTCTACCTTCAAGATTTGGTGGACGAGACTCTAAAGCAGCTAAAGATATTTCTATATCCTCTGCAGCCTCTTCAGGAGTTAAGCATCCAACTGTCACCATATCACAAGGCCTTATGGTATGCCATGAGAAGGTAAGTCCTACAAAGGGGCTTACTCGTCCTGCAGCCATGGGTTTAATGGTCATAACAGGCTTCTTAGCCTCCCATATGATCTTGTGTATATATTCTACCTCTATCTGCATCAAAAATCCCATACAGTTGTAAATTTGTATATAGGTTTCTACATCGTATTCATTAAGGTCAGAATATATAACAAGCTCTGGCATATGGCAGGATAGGCCAGGCACCATATCATGATCCCTTATCATCTTTAAATAGTCCGGTAATCTCTCAATAGTCTTTTTGTTCTTGTTTACCAATTGTTCTACTGAAGAATGGTGAGGAAGGCAGAAGGTGGCTCCTGTCTTTTTGCTAGCAGCTATAACTCTTTCAGCTTCCTGCCTAGCGGTAGGATTGTCATCTACATTGATAATGGGCGTATCAATGATAATCATGCCCTTACCAGTTTTATCTTCAGCGGCCTTTACAGCATCTACTAAAATTTCATTGCCCACAAAGGGGCCCATTACAGTATCAACACCTGACTCTAAAAAAACCTTAAATATATTGGATATTTTGTCCGCAGTATCGTTCCTTTTCCTAATTAGTTTATCTGCTGCTGGGCTGGTATGGCTATAACCTAGGATCCAGTTGGTCCCTATTATCATCCTTGATACGGATACACCACCTACTTCTGTGCGCGGGAACAATTTTGCCATTATAAAATCCTCCTTCAAAAATAGAATATTATACATGTTTTAAGTAAGTTAATATAATCCCCCTATTATTATATAGGGTTCTATATAGTATAACAAGAAAAACATGTGCAATATTTCTAACTTTTATATTAGTAATGAGTTATTTCATTAAAAACCTTTTTGATTATGGTAAACAAATTCTATTCATGAACATTTTTATAAATTCTTCAGAGTTTACGTTTTTGGCTACTTTTATAACCGATTGATCCGCATTCCCCCTCCAAAGCCCGCTTTTATTATAGGTGGCTCCTCGCATAAAGTGCCCATTAGTTTCTACTACAATATCTTCTTGCTGCATCTCCAATATTTTGTCATCAAATATAGCACAAATAGCAAGAGGATCATGCAGCATTGGGCATTTATCTGTTCCCCCTCTCCAGCGTTTTATTAGCTCAGGGAGGTAGATTGCTGACTGCTTAGGCTGGTTTTTTATCCTTTCCACTTCCTTATCTGTCAAGGTGCATTTGAAGGTAACATCCAATCCAACAGCTTTAATTGGTATGCCTGATTCAAATACAACCCTGGCAGCTTCTGGATCGCATATTATATTCCATTCATTACAGTGGTTGTAATAACATCCACCCATCATAACAATCTCTTTTACTTTGCTTTTGAGTTTGGGTTCTTTGAGAATTGCAATAGCGATATTGGTTAGAGGCCCTATTGGTACTAATGTTATATCAGAATCTGAACTCATGACAGTGTCTATTATAAAATCTATTGCTCCCTCGGAAAATCCGTCTTCACTGCCGTCTTCCTCCTCAGAATATTGGCATGGAATCTCAGCTTCATTAACCTTATTTATGATTGGGCTACCAATCCCAGTAAAAACTGGAATGTCCTCTCTGCCAGCCAGTTTTAGCATCCTTGATGCTATCTTTGCTCTGGCAACTACATTTTTAAATACTGTGGTAATACCTATAATCTCAAGTTCAGGAGATTCCAAGGCAAAGGCAATGGCTAGTGCGTCATCGATATCATCCCCTATATCTGTGTCGATGATAATCTTAGTTTTGTCCATATTCCTTTCCTCCTTATATAATTTATGATGTATCATAAACATCTTATTTAATAATTCTTTTTCCCTCAGCTAGCTGCAGTAAGACGACTAAAAAGGAGCTGCATTAAAGGCTATGACATGAAACTATAGTGATTAATAATTAAATTCTGTTATTAAGCATTATACTACTTTTATAACAAAATTCATATTATATTATAAAAAAAGAGGAAAAGAATTATAAATTCTTTTCCTCTATATCTGTAATCATATCTACTCTTCTTTGGTGTCTGCCACCCTCAAATTCTGCTTCCAACCAGCTATCTATAATCATCTTGGCCAGGTCAATACCTACAACCCTTGCTCCCAAGGCTAAAATATTGGTATTATTATGCCTTTTAGATAAAGCAGCGGTATAACAATCGCTGCACACCACAGCACGTATACCCTTTACCTTGTTAGCAGCCAAGGATATTCCTACTCCTGTACCACACATTAAAATACCTCTTTCACACTCTCCGCTGGCCACCGCCTTGGCTACTGCTTCACCGTATATAGGATAATCGGTACTTTCTTCCGAATAACAACCAAAATCCTTATACTCAATGCCTTTCTCATCTAAGTATTTTTTGATTTCTTCTTTAAAAGAAAATGCTGCATGATCGCTACCAATTGCTAACATATGAACACTCCTTAAAAAATATCATTTATTTCAGCCCTTATAATATACCAGCCCAAATTTTTATGTCAAGGATCTATCCTTCTGTTTAATTTGTTGGCCAGCAATTCCCATGCCTTCTTGCAATCATGGCTGAAATAAAAGGGTTTAAAGCCAAAATCTAAGTACATGTTTATAGCCTTCCAGCTAGTGGTCTGGGAAGTAAGATAGGCCTTTGTATGAGATTGTTGCATCCGTTTTATTGCCATGGCTACTAGAGGTTTGCCCAATTTTTTGCCTTGATAATCAGGATGTATAGCGATCCAGTGCAGCCTGCCAATTATCTCTCCATTTAAGTCCTCCCCGTACCAGCCCATGGATGTCCCAATAGTTCGATCATTACTATCACACAAAAAGAAACACCTAGACCTAAGCTCTGATTCAAAACCTGTAAATTCATCAGTAAACCGCTTTAAAGCCTTATCAATGCTGCTAAATTCACCGGCGGCAGTCTCAATATGAGCCCATATTTCTTGATCCCCATCCATAAAGTTACGGAAGTAATAACCATGAGGCAAGGAAATGTCGGTGTTTATCCTTCTAATGTCATCATGGATCATTCTTACTTTATAATATTTAATCATAAATCCCTCCAACTATCATTTATATTACAGCTTTTAAAGCCCATTCTAGCAATGGCAATATCCCTTGTCAATTAATAGCCTATAATAGACTTTGTAATAATTTCCCTATAAATTTGTATTCCCTATTGGTCCATCCATAGAGTATAATAAGATATGTTGTATAACATACATTAGACTATAAAGGAGAAGAATCATGCATATAGAATGCCCTGTGTGCGGAGCATTTTTTGATGAAGATACAAATACTTGCTGTCCTCGCTGCCTTACTCCAGCTGATTTATTTTCTGGCTGTGGTGGCTGCGGCGGTTGTGGTAGATGTGGTAAACAAAGCAATAATGTAAATAAATGCTGCAGCAGTGGATGCTGCCAATATCAAAAAGCAGAGTCAAGTTAATCGACTCTGCTTTTAAATTAGTCTCTTTGGGGAATTATCTCAATCCAGTATCCATCTGGATCTTCTATAAAATAAATTCCCATATCCTTGTTTTCAAAGCAAATACAGCCCATTTCCTTGTGATGCTTATATGCAGCTTCGAAATCGTCTACCACAAAGGCTAAATGAATTTCATTATCTTCTAGATCATAGGGTTCTTTTCTATCCCTTAAATATGTAAGCTCTACCTGATGCTCTGTGGTTCCATCTCCCATAAATACTAGGGTAAAGCTTCCATCCTCTGCTTCTATCCTTCTAACCTCTTCCAATCCTAAGGCTTCCTTGTAAAAAGCAATGCTTTTATCCAAGTCTAAAACGTTAAAATTTGTGTGAGCCATTTTAAACTTCATTCATATTTCCCCTTTCATTTATTTTTCGTATATTATTTCCTGTCCCCTGTATGACAATTCTACTATTTTGGTAGGCAACCTTTCAAGCCTTTGAGCAAAAGTTCTTGTAATACTATAATCATCTCCAAAATGCATAGGTATAAATAGTTTGGGTTTTCGTTTTTTTATGAAGTACTCCCCTCCCATGTAATAGTATTCCTCTAATCTTGAATCTACTGGGAAAAATGCTACATCTATATTTTCTTCCTTAATCTTTTCTAACTCCACTAAAAACTTGTTCTCATCCTCTTCCAATTCCTGTGGAGTTGATTCATAATACCAATACCAACAATTTAGATCTCCTGCATGGAAAATTCTAAAACCATCTATATCCACCATAAAGGATACTCCTTCATCTGTAGAACCATAGGTTTTGACATATATGAAATCATCCTTGTATTCCTGATAAGGATGCATACTATGGTATCTTACATCTTCTGAAGGAAACTCTACATCAAAACTGAGAAAATATTGGGTATTGCTATTCACCTGATTCCACTCAAAGATAATAGGATTATAGTGATCATAATGACTATGGGATACAAAAACATAAACCTTTTCCGCTTCCTTTAAGTCCTCTTGGGAAATAGTGCCCCTGCTCAATCCCCTAAGACCTTCTTGAGACTCATTTGAGTAATAATCAAAAATTAGTAAATTGCCTTTGATTTTTACTGCAAACCCACTATGATACAAATAATATATTTTTGCTGTATTCTGACTCACAGATTTTTCACTCCTTTATCGTTGCCTTATTATATCCATTAACTTATCATGTTAATTCAATAATCACCAAATTTACCATTAATCCATATATACCACCACTTTATCCTTTTAAACCGCTTACGCAATATACAAGAGTCTTGGAATATCCCATTGGCTAAATATAAATAAGAGATTACAAATTTTCTAAATAAAATAATATAAAACCACTAGCCTCTTGTGTTAAAGTAGGATTACCTAAGTATTGCCTACAAAGACTATCAATGGTGGACTGCCATAGATTAAACTTATTATATGAGGAGGAGTTACTATGAATTCATTAGAGAGGGTATCTTTAATACTTCAGCATAAAGAAGCGGATCATGTACCTGTTTATCCTCTTATAAATAGTATTTCCAGAAAATACACCGGTATCGACTATGCCACATGGTGCCAGGATACTGACCTATGTGCCGAATCCATAATTAAGGCTACTGAAGATCTAGATGTGGATGTTATCTGTTCATTAGTGGATTTATCTGTAGAGGCAGCAGATTTTGGTCAGCCCATTGAATACCCAAAAGATGCAGCAGCACGCCCTGTACACAATGATAGAATAATAAAATCCATCAAGGATTATGCCAAAGTAGAGCCCATTAATCCTAGAAAAACTCCTAGAATGAGCGAACATATACGTTTGTGCGATATTTTAGTGAAAGCAAAAGGCAAGGAAAAGCCTGTGGTTGCATTCGTTTTTGGGCCCTTAGGGGTTTTAAGCATGATGAGGGGACAGCAGGACATGTTTATGGATCTATTTGATGATCCAGATTCCATGCACATGGCCCTGGAAGCTATAACTCAAACCCTTGAGGAATACTGCAAAGCTTTGATGGAAACGGGAGTTCACGCAATTATGTTCGATACCTTATATGCATCCCAATCTATCATGAGCAAGGAAATGTGGGATGTTATGGAGGGACCATACGTTGAACGTCTAGCCAACCTTGTTCATGATAATGGACGCATGGTTATGATACACAATTGTGGAACCGGAATATATTTTGACGTTCAGATAAAAAGGATGCGACCCCAAGCTATTTCATTCCTCCACATTCCTGATGATTGCTCATCCTTTGCTGAGGCAAAGGAAAAGTATGGTCATCAGACCACTTTAATAGGCCGCATTCCACCTAGCTTTATCATGTCGGCCACCCCTGAAGAAATAGAAGAAGAATGCAAAAAAGATATTGATACCTTTAAAAAGAACGGTGGATTTATCCTTGCTACTGGATGTGAGTATCCTGCCAACGCCAGCATAGAAAATGCGCGAGTTATGGTAAGAACAGCAAAAACCTATGGAAGGTATTAAAAATAGCCCCGACTTAATATGCCGGGGCTATTTTTAGTCTTTATATCTTTTGTTATATAGATGCTCATCAAATGCAGCTCTGCGATTTTCGCATCTTTCCCTGGGACAAAGTTGACAATTAGTAAAGGCTATATCGGAGGAAAATCTAATACCTGATACTGATTTCATGGGCAGCATGAGAAAGCTATCAGTCAACTCTACCCCTATCTTTTCATGGGGATTGTCCAAAAGAGCAAATAGCTCACTTTGCTGGCTTATAGGCCAATCCTCAAGAGAACCTGGGTTCATGTTGGATGTAGTCCCTAGCTTATAATTAGCTTCTAAATGACTTTCAAAAGCTTCAACTGCTCTATCAAGAGCCAGTTCCATTATTTTATCCACCCAATACTGCTCCAGCATATCATCTAGGGATTTTGCCCATTCATTTAATTCACTGCCACAGGTACATACGTAGGGGAAAATTCTATCTACCGCATCAAGGTTAACCCTCATAATTTGGCTGGTAAACTTTACACCATCTGCTACTACATAGTCTTTGCCTTTTATCTGAATAACGGCTTCTTTATACATAGATTTCGGTCTTGCAATCTCACTGGCTATTTGGGCAAGTCTTAATATGTCATCTATATAATCACTATCTCTATCCATATGCAATTTTTTTAGCAACTTATCTATATCTATTTTAAAATCTATGGAATCTAATACTATTATATTCATACTCTCCCAAGTCCCCCTTTGGTTGCAATACATAGTGCTAGATAGTCGTAAGCCTGGACTACCTAGCACCATAACTTAACTTAAATTATATCAGATACATATGAACAATTAAATATAAATTTTTGATCTTCCATAACCTTTTTAGCTCAGCTTAAATCTACTGTTCGTTTTTCCCTGTGGGATATATAGGCACCCTCCATAAGCTCAGTTAGCTGAATACCATCTTCTAATCCAAAGACAATTTCCTCGCCTTTTAATATCCCATTCACCCATTGATCTATGGGACTAGGTAGTGGGTTTGGCAGCTGTGTAGGAGTAATCCAGCCAGAAACCTGACTATCTATTTTATCGGATATAAGCCTTATCTTGTTATCCGGTCCACCTATAAACAAACTTCCATGGGTACCATGAAGTTCTAGAGTAAAGGGACTGTGGGAGGTTACAAATCCGGTTTCATTGATTGCTATGGCCTTATTTTTAAACTCAATAACGCTTACTGCATTGTCCTCAACAGGTTTATCAGTAAAATCATTAAACATGGAGGTAATACGGGCAGGCTCACCAAGCAGCCATCTAGATAGATACATGCCATGGGCACCTAGATCTATCATGGCCCCTCCGCCGCACTCTTCAGAATCATAGAAATGATCAGGTAGCCACCCAGCAATTGCACCATTATGAGCATTTCTCACACGAAGAAGTGTAATATCCCCGATTAATTTCTCATCCACCACTTTTTTTGCAAAAAGATTATGGGGCATGGTCCTATGGGGGAAGGAAATACAGAACTTAACTCCTGCCTTTCGCACTGCTTCTGCGATCTCTTGGCATTCCTTAAGGGTAATGGCCATTACTTTCTCTGTAAAGATATGTTTTCCTGTTTGAGCTGCTGCAACCATTACCTCTTTATGTAAATTGGTAGGAGTATCTACAACTACCGCATCTACATCATCTCTTTTTAGCAGTGTATTTAGGTCAGCTTCAAATTCAGCACCAATTTCCTTGGCAGCCTTTTCACCTCTTTCGGGGTTTTCATCCCAAACTGCCGTGATTTTCACATCATCCCTGGCCATTAACTGCCTGGTATAATCCCATGCATGAACATGCCAATAACTTAGCATTGCTACCTTTAACATACCTATCGCCTCCTTATATAATTAAAGAATAAGTTTATATATAAATAAGATAAACCACTATAATTCTAACATAAATATATTGGATTTTTGTTAGTTCTTATTATACATCTGCAAATATTCGTTTTATATATTTGCCCACACCCCTATAAGATAAAAATTCAAGTTTGGTCTCAGCTATAATAATCCCTATTAAAATCAATATACATCCAACTATCATATTGGGAGTAAAGATATCTCCAAGAAATATAACAGCCAATATAGAGCCAAATACCGATTCAAGACATAAAATTAAAGATGCATGGCTTGCTGTGGTGTACTTTTGTGCTATGGTCTGTATAGAGAAACCTAACATAGTACTAAAGACAATCATGTATGCCATTGAGGAGTAGGCATTGGATGGAATAGCTTTTGGAAAAGGTTCAAAAATCAAAGCACACAGCAATGCTAAAACCGATGTAGTTAGCATTTGGGTTATGGTTAGCACTATAGTATCTATTTGCTTGGCGTGATGTCCCACCAGGGTTATATGAGCTGCAAAAAGCACCGCACATATCAAGGTCAAGATATCCCCTATATTTATTGAAGATCCATTCTTTAAAGTGAGAAAGCCTATGCCTACAAAGCAAAGTATGGAAGCTATAACAGAGTATATATCCAATCTATCCCTATAGAATATCCATCCTAGAAAAGGCACTATAACCACGTTTACCCCAGTTAAAAAAGCCTGCTTCCCTGCTGTGGTATACATTGCCCCTATGGTTTGAGCTGAAAAAGCTAAAAATAAGAAAACTCCTATAAATATACCTGTCTTTATATCCTCTTTCTTTATATCTTTTAATTTCTTCCAACAAAACATTGAAATTAACAGCCCAGAAACCCCAAATCGTATGGCCAACATATAAAAAGGAGTTATACTGCTTATAGCATCCTTAACTGCTACAAAACCCCCACCCCAAAAAAAAGCTACCAATAATAATGATAAATCTGCAGCGATTACTTTTTTGTCCTTATTCTTCAACAATTCTTCACCTCGTGTTGTATTGAAATCCAATATTTTGTAGCTGACATTAGAATTCTTGCTACCAATATCCTGATTATACCATATCATAAATAATATTTCTTTTAAAAAACAAAAACCCTGCTTAGGGTTTTTGTCAATTGTTTTGTTTTTCTATGTCAAAGGTTAGTATTACCTTAAATAGATCACCATCTATTTTTATATCAAAGTCTCCACCACAGGCACGGGTAAAGTTTTGAGCTATGGCAAGTCCCAACCCTGATCCTTCACTAGATCTAGCCTTATCACCTCTTACAAAGCGCTCCACAATCTCCTCTTCTGTAAAATTCATTTCATAATTAGCAATGTTTTTAATGGTAACAATGGCTTTATCATCAGCAGTTACTAGATTTACATAAACCCTGGTGCCCACCAAGGAATATTTAAGGGCATTATTAAAGAGATTTAAAAACACTCGGTAAAGTTTGCTTCCATCACTTATTATAGGTACAGGATCATCTGGAATGCTGACCTTAAATATTAGCTGGGATTGGGATATACGATCATCCAAATCTGCTAAGGTCTGCTCTATTAGCTTACCTAGATCAAGGGGTTTTTTCTCAAACTTCATCTCCCCGCTTACAGCCTTGGATAAATCAAATATGTCCTGAATGAGTAATTTCAATCCCTCTGATTTTTGTGCCAAAATCTTGATATAGTCCTTGACATGGGCTGGCAAACCCTCTTCCTTTAAAAGCAGATCCACATAGCTAATAATAGACGTAAGGGGTGTCTTTAGGTCATGGGATACATTGGTAATGAGTTCTACCTTCATCCGTTCACTTTTTATACTTTTTTCTACTGCTTCTGCTATGCCATCCTGAATTGTATTTAGGTTTTCAGCCAGGACAAATAGATCAGCATCAGGGCTTAATTGAAGCTTTGTTGTGGTGTCCCCTTGTCTTATGCGATCCGTTTGATCAATTATTCTGCCTATATCTTCTATAGTAGTTGTGTATCGACGTACATATTTGTAGAAAAGATAAACACCTAAAGCAATGAATAGGATGCTAAATATAAAGAATAAACCACTACTGCCAGCTGCTGATGCTAACAAAAATATTCCAGCAAGTATTATTAGTAATATTTCCGAGCCTACCAGAGTATAAAATCTCATGAGCAAGGCCTTTTGAAAGGGTCGTTTTTTCTCAAAGGCTTTATAGCTTTTAATCAAGGTATTTATGATATTATTGGAAAAAACACGGGTACCGTTGGTACGGAAATCTATCCTAATTATATATAATAACCAAAAAAATATGACAGCAAATAGGGTTGTATAACGAAAGTTCAGATGAAAAAAGTGTCGCCCTATTTCCATAAATACTATAGTGCCCATGAATAAAACTGGAGCTTTAAGTTCAAAAAATATTTTTCCTAACAAATTTCCTAACACTTTTTCAAATTCTCTTATATACTCACGTTTTATTATAGACAATGCCAACAATCCAATTCCTATCACAAAGACTACCAAGGCACCTATCAAAACCCATTTATATAAGTTAAATCCTTTTTGCAAGTTATAAAGAGAACTATAAGCATAAGGATTTTCAACTATATCCTTCTTTACGATTAAAAGAATTTGACAGCCTTGGATAGTGTACTCTGCCTGCTCCATATGACTAGTAGTTTTTTCTAAATAGGGCCTTAGTAGGGTCCTTTTATATCCTCCATCCCTATATATATCTAAGGTCTCGCCGTCTTTTTCTCCTGTAAATTTTTCACCATTGTAATAAATATAAAAATCATATCCCTTTGGTAAAGATATGGAACCCTTGGTGTCTAAGATTGAGTCTATTTGTGTATTGGTAAAAACTTTTTGGGTTTTGGGATTTTTAGCATAGTAGATTAAATTTTCTCCTTCGTCATCTAGCTCTGCTAAGTAGCGAACTAAGTATGACTGGTTTTCATCTATATCTTCAGTAATTAAGTTATCGGTTATATATCTGGCTAAGGTGTCAAATTTTGCTGCTACACTCTCTTTAAATTCTTGAGTTTCCTTAAACTCCCAACCCCTCATTGCTACATCAGAATTGGTTACTGCCGTTAATCCACCTATTATAAATAAAACTACTATATTTATTCCTATAAAGAAGCAAAGCCAATACTTGAAAGCTTTAGATTTTTTCGATTTTATATCCAATACCCCACACCACCTTTAGATATTCAGGCTCGCTTGGGTTTATCTCTATTTTTTCGCGAATCCGCCTAATATGCACCATTACTGTGTTTTCTACGCTATAGGCCACCTCTCCCCAGACTCGCTCATAGATTTCCTCTGCAGGAAAGATACGACCTATATTTTTCATGAGAAGTTCCACAATCTTGGTTTCAGTGGCTGTCAGCCTCACGGGCTGGCCATCTGCTGTCAATGTGCGAGTTTCGGTATCAAAGGCCAATCTCCCTGTTCTTATTAGCTTACTATTCTTCCCTTTCATATTTACGTCTCCAAGAGTCATATATCTTCGAAGTTGAGATTTTACCCTTGCCATTAACTCCATAGGATTAAAGGGTTTGGTCACATAATCATCAGCTCCCATGGATAGCCCCAAAATCTTATCAGAGTCCTCGGATTTTGCTGATAAAATAATTATGGGAATATTCTTTTCCTGGCGAATTTTCATAGTAGCTGATAATCCATCTAATTTAGGCATCATTATATCCAGGATAATTAAATGAATATCCTGACTACTTATGGCTTCAAGTGCTTGTAAGCCATCATAGGCCTCTATGACCTTATAACCCTCATTTTGTAAGTTAATGCTTATAGCCCTTGCAATCTCCCTATCATCGTCCACAACTAGTATACATGGTGTTTTCAATCTTATCCCGCCTTTTCCTATAAAAGGTATAATGATTATAACATAGAAGAGATATAATACCCATCAGCCTTGTAACTATCATAAATAAATAATCTTACAAAAACACTATTTATTTTCTTACAAAATTCTTAAATTATCTCTAGTACCAATTCAAGCTATCACTATATATGCATAAGAGCTTATGTTAACCCCTCTTAACTTATTTGGTTATTCCTGTTTATTGTAGGCATATTGGTTCATATTTGCAATATCTCGAAGAATATTACTCATTACTATTTTTCTCTATTATTATCATAATGACTGTTGGTTTTTTTCCAAATTGATAGATAACTTTCTAAGTTTATACTTACAAGTATTATTGCAATATGGTAATCTATATGTATAATATGGTTGTATCCAGTCAAGTAAGGAGGAATTCTTATGACTCATAAACAGCGGGCAGAAGCAGCACTTAATCTACAGATCCCCGATAAAGTACCAACCTTTGAATTAGAATTTCAGCTAGAGGATATAATGTTTGGAAAGCCCTTTCTTCGCAACGAAGATCTAAAAAACAAATCTCCAAAAGAGCGGGAATTTCTAATTAAAGAGAATGCAGAATACATTCTTCATGTATATGGAGAGCTGGAGTATTCCATAATCCCTGTTCATTACCTGGATCTGGAGGGAATTAAGGAAACAGCTATTCATATTCGAAAGCTAACCGGTGACCAATATATGCTTACCACCCACGGTGATGGTACATTCTCTATTCCAAATGGAGATGAGCTGGTGGAGTTCTGTTATTGGCTGGCCGACTATCCTGATGAGGCCCATGAAACGGCAGAAAAGATGGCCAATAAAGCTATTGAGCGTAATAAAGAGCTAATAGATGCAGGCTTCGATTCATTTATTTTATGTTCTGATTACTGCTTTAATGCAGGGCCTTTTCTATCACCTAAGATGTTTGAAGAATTTGTACAGCCCTATCTCTATAAGATTATTAGAGAAACTCGCAGAGCCGGGGCCTATACTATCAAGCACACTGATGGAAACATAATGCCCATTTTGGATCAATTGGTAGCATGCGAACCCCATGCCCTTCACTCACTGGATCCCATGGCAGGTGTAGATATTAAAGAGGTTAAAGAGCTGGTGGGTGATAAAGTTTGTTTAGCGGGAAATGTTAACTGTGCTCTTATGCAGACCGGTACTGAGGAAGAAGTAATAGAGAGTGCCAAGTACTGCCTAACCCACGGGAAACCAGGCGGTGGATACATCTTTTGCACCAGCAATGTGCCCTTTAAAGGGCTTCCCGTTGAAAGATATAAATTAATCCTAGATGTTTGGAAGCGTATGAGGGATTACTAAAGGTATGTACTAAGACTAAAAGTGGTTTTAATAAACAAAATAAGCCAGGTAGAAGGTATATCCTCTACCTGGCTTATTTGTAACAGTTAATAATATATTTCTATAATCATCCAATATCTCCAATGCAACAATCATGCTTTTTATATACTGTCAACCTCAATCCACTGTCTATTCTCTATAGACAGCTCTACAGCTTCCAGGACCTGAGAGCATTTTACTCCATCGTAGAAATCAGGACTGGTAGGTTTATCCTTGGCGATGGCTTCTATAAATTCATACATCTCATGTACAAAGGTATGCTCGTAGCCAATGACATGTCCTACGGGCCACCATGCATCGGCATAAGGATGGATATCCTCTGTTACCTGGATAAGTCTAAAGCCTTGTAGTCCTTCCTCATCTTCTGCTGAATAGTATTGTAGCTCATTCATTCGCTCAAATTCAAACCTAATACTTCCCTTGCTTCCGTTTATTTCTAAGGACATGCCATTCTTATGCCCAGTAGCAAAACGAGTAGCTTCAAAAGATCCCAGGGCACCATTTTTGAACCTTGCTAAGAATAAGGTGGCATCGTCAACAGTTACCTGGCCCATCTTTGCATCCTCTTGAGCCTTTCCACTAAGTCCAGTCATTTTTTCAACTAAAGGACGTTCCTTTATAAAGGTTTCACTCATGCCTATAACTTCATGGAATTCCCCTACCAAGAAGCGAGCCAAATCAATTAAGTGAGCACCTAAATCTCCATGAGAGCCTGAACCAGCGATTTCTTTATCTAGTCTCCATACTAGGGGGAAATTGGGGTCAACTATAAAATCTTGTAGATATAAGCCTCTAAAATGATAGATGGTACCTAATTTTCCTTCATCAATCAACTTTTTGGCCAACTGAATAGCTGGTGCAAAACGATAGTTAAACCCGATCTGGTGCTTGACCTTGGCCTCTTTAACAGCTTCTAACATCTCTCTAGCATCCTTAAGGTTTAATGCTAGAGGCTTTTCACAGAATACATGCTTTCCAGCTTTAGCAGCTGCTATGGCTATTTCCTTATGAACATTGCTAGGGGCGGTAATGTCTATAACGTCAATATCATCCCGTTTAACTAAGTCTTCCCAAGTAGTCTCGTAACTCTCCCATCCGTATTTTTCAGCCGATTCCTTAACCCAAGCTTCATCTCTTCCGCAGATGGCCTTCATACAGATATTAACACTGGGTTCAAAGAACATACTTACTTTACGGAATGCGTTGCTGTGGGCTTTTCCCATAAACTTGTATCCCACTAGTCCAATGTTTAACGTATCTTTTTTCACAATACCACCTCTTTTTTATATATTTTAATTCCTTTCGGAATTGCAAAATCATGGAAATGGTATTCAGCCATGTCTTTAGTTGTATTAGATTATTAATGTGTATCGGTGTGTTTATTTAATAGTGACAAGGGATCTTAAAAAACTATTATTGAATTAACTAGTATGACAAGATAGTATAAGTATCATTAATAATAATATCATATATACACTTCAATATCTATGCTAAACAACAAAACATATAACCTTTAGCTGCTCTATTTTATAAATTCTAATTTCTATCAAAATTTATTTGAGTGCAGTTTTATAAAATAGCCAGAAATAGAATAAACCAGGCAAGGAAATTATTTGCTTACCTGGTTTATATGAGCCTATGCTTTATAGTTTTATCTCATTTAGTGCTTCTAACACAACTGGTATTGACTCCTTCCAGTTGTCAGGATACTGTTCAGAAATTTCAAAAGCAAGTCTTCTTCCATCGGGTGCTGCTTGTTTTACAAGATCTACTACTAGTTCCTTAAGCTCCTGAGCTGGTAAATAGTAGTTGGACACATTGATATTGGACCAAAATAACTTGTCTGGCCAAGCAGCCCGGCACTGTTCTAAGGTCATATCTCCTTCCGGAGGTGGTGTCAATGATTCTATTAGATCAATAGGAGCTTGGGCTACCAGATCCTTACAGCTCTCAAGTTTGCCATCATAATGAGTACCTACAATTTTACCACTGCTCTGAAGTATAGGAAATAGCTTTTCGTATACAGGTACATGATATTGTTTAAAACGTATAGGCCCCATGGTCTCGGCAGTAAAGTTTTCAAGAACCGATACAAAGCGGCCTGGACCTTCTGCCATAATCTCTACTCTTCTGGTAAAGTCATGAAGCAGGGCGTCATACAGCTCTGCCAATTCATATTCATAGTCAAAAAGATGATAGGAGAAGTTCTCAAGTCCTACATAGTCTACCAATATGGTTTGCATAGGAGTCCGACCTGCTGCCACTAAGGCTACCCCATATGGTTTTATTTCTTCTTCCTTGGCCAGGAAAGCCTTATAATCGGGTTTGAGCTGGGTGTTCTTTATAATATAAGTCATGACTTTGTAGTCCTCTTTGGTTTCCAGCCAATATTTTTGAGTCCATCCGTCTTCCTCTATGGTGAAAATCTCTCCAACAGGGGTAATCATACTGGTTTTTATATAATTTCGCCCATTCTCACTATAGGCTTCCCTTTTCCATTCAACATTCTTTTGAATAGTCTTGACAGTTGGAATATGATATGTTACCCCAAGCCCCGCTTCAAACATAGGTATCCAAGCCGGATCATCCTGAGTATGTCGCCACTCATTTTGATATATGGTATAAGGTATCTTATCTGGCTTTTCCCCTGACCAAAATGCTTCTAATCTTTCATGAATAGTCATATTTCTCATCGTCCTTCCTTATCCTATTAATCCACTTGAAAAACTGCTTCATATATGGGCTTAACTTTAACACTTTTAAGTTCTGCAACCACACCTTCATTCTTCTCCATTCTTCCCGCCATGGTAGAAGAAACATCTATCCTTACATTTTCCTTTATAGGAGTTATAACAAAGGTAATTTCCCTGCCCATATGGGTATGGGCATGCCAAGCATCCTTTAGACCTATTTCCCACACAGCACCATTATAGAAATTATCTGCTATTAGTTCTCCGTCAACAAATGCATTTCCTATATCCCCTATATATTCAACTTGTAATAATGCTTGCTTACAATTCTCGTATCCTTCTGGTATTTCTACTGTATATCTAAATCTACCTACTTCCTTCACGGGCAAAGATTTTATCTGCTCATCTTCCCCAGTCCATTCTATTTCTATACCCTTCCATATTCCTTCTTTAGTGTAATAAAGAAAATCGGGATCCAGACTTCTAGCCTCAAAGGGTTTACCGTATAACCAATCTGGCAGACCCCCATTTCTGGCCTCACCGTGACAAAAAGGTCCAATTCGCATAATTACATACATTCCGTGTTTATGGCACAATTGAATAAATTTGCGTATATTTCTACGACCTTCAAAATTAAATACTCCCTCTTCTTCTTCGTGATGGTTCCAAAAACAATAAGAGGAAACTATATTTATTCCTCCCATCTTCATTTTAAGAATAGTATCTTCCCACTGGTTTTCATGTACTCTTGAATAATGGCATTCTCCACTTATGCCAAAAAAAGGCTGACCATTAAGTTCCATATAATAATTGGTAAATGAAATTTCGTTGCCCTGTGGGTCTTTACCACGGAATTTTTCCGATAAAGGGGTTATCTTTTTTTCTTTATGACTTGTTAAATCTAAATAATATGCCATTACGTCCTCCTTAATTTATCTTGTATATTCCATGTGTCTTATAGCTATATACAAATTATATATCTTTTTTTATGGCACATAAATGTACATTTTTATGATTTCTTATCATATTTTTCTATGGCTTGTTATTCTATACTAGCTAAGGAATATAGAAAACTAATACTGCTAGAAAAGAATCCGGGACCCTGCTGTAATGTCTTTTAAGTATCTTTCTAATTCAGGTTAGATTTGACTATCTTCATTTATTTTTCGAGATGCTATCAAGATACTAGCCATAATAATATTTAAATTAAAGTCAGTTTATTAATATTCTATCTAATAAATTACAGAATTAGAAGATCTTAGCATAGCCCTATATAATAAAAAAGTACTTTCAGAAACTCCGAAAGTACTCTCCTGTTAATTATAAGCTATAAAACCTTATTATTACACAATAGATAAAATGCCCTTTGTTACTAAATATTTTTCTTCAGCTTAATATAGCATATAGGACCAGTCCAATTAACTTGTAACCAGCTACCATCTTTATGTATATACTGAACTCTTCAACCAGCTTGTTATAGTCCCATCATGAACTCAAAGGTCATATCATCAAATCCTGGAAGCCATTCATGGCCGAAATCCGGATATATAACCATTTCCTTTTTGGATTCAATTTTATTATAAGCTGCAAATTGAGTTGATGGAGGGCATATTGTATCCATAAGCCCAACAGCCATTAATACTTCGCCTTTTATTCTTTTTGCTAGATGCTGTACGTCTATGTAGCCTAGAATAGTAAAGACCTCTTCATGTCTGGCATGAGTAGGATCAAATCGCCTGAAATAATCTTTAAGCTCCTGATAGGCATCCTTAGCAAGGTCCATTTCCCATACTCTCTTATAATCACATAAAAATGGATATACAGGTGCCAATCTTTTTATTCTGGGCTCTAAGGCTGCACAAGCCAGAGTTAAGCCACCACCTTGTGATCCTCCTAAAGCACCCACACGATTTTCATCAACTTCAGGCATGTCCATAATAATTCTGGCAAGCTGAGCGGTATCTAGAAATATGCTTCTAAATAGAAGCTTCTCAGGACCATCATCAAGACCTCTTATTATGTGTCCATTTAAGGTATTCCCTTTTACACCACCAACATCTTCAGACAAACCTCCCTGACCTCTACAATCCAAAGCAGCCACGGAAAAACCATTAGCTACATAGTTTAGCTTATCTGACCAGGACCCGCTATTTCCGCTGTATCCATGGAACATCAAAACAGCTGGATGGGGTTTTTGGCTATTCTTAGGTCGTAAATATTTTGCATGTACCCTGGCACCACCCACTCCTGTAAAGTATAAGTCAAAGCATTCTGCACAAGGTGCTTGAAATTTAGCAGGAATAAGTTCTACCTCTGGGTCAATGGATCTCATCTCTTCTAGTGCCTTATCCCAATATTCGTCAAAATCATGTGGACGTGGATTTATCCCCTGGTACTTTTTTAGTTCTTCTAAAGGCATATCAATTAGCATAACAAAATCCTTCCTTTCTTTATCTAGAGTTATTATGATTTTGGCATCTAATAAAAAGATAATGGCATATAGCAATGCATATATTATATCGTAACTCTTAAAAAATAAAAGTATAATTGGAGTTATCTGCAAAAAAATATGGTATAGCTATAAAAGCAATAACCATACCATATTAATAAATATATCATATTTTATATTTATTTGACAGTTCATTAATTACACTCTATTTCATAACTCCGATTAGCTGAATTGTAACATCTGCCCTTACATTTATATCAAGATTGGGGAAAATTTCATCCCATTGATCTTTCACTTCTTCCCAATAGGCAGGCTTTTGAGTTCGTACCTTTCTACTTAATTGGAAGACATCCACATTATACTCTTTTTGCATCTTTTCAATGGTTGTCTTACATCTTCTTTCTATTGTTCTAGCAAACTCCTTTTCGCATTCCTTTATATATTCTTTATCCACCCTTCCTCCACTAGTAACTCCCACCTGCTCAGCATACTTTCCTTTCACCTTTACATCTACATCAAAACTTAATTCCCCCTCTTTTATTATAGGTGTAACTTTAGTTTTTGCACTAGTCACCTCCATGACTATAATACCCTCATCATGTCCAGGTAAACGTCCCACTACAGTACCACCTTTATATTCATCTGCAAGAATGTTAATAACTTCAATGTCCAATTCATCTGCCCAACCTGCCATTTTTCCATCTTTAATCAAGGCGCCACCTGTTATCTTAATTTCATCCTTGGAAGCCTCTACCCTAGGCAAAATAAAAGCATCTCCGCTGCGAAGGCAATTCATTGCCTCCCCCAGATTATGCTTATAAGCAATTCTAGCATTTTTATCAGCATTAATAGGTAGCTCAAATAAATAAGTAGAAGAATGATCCTCTTCCTGAGGTACTACATCCAGGATTTTTTTTGCAGAACCTTCCGCAACAAATAGGCTAACACTGGTTCTCATTTCCCTGTGTCTTAAGAAAAAATCTATCATATTATTTAATCCGTCCTTTAGTACCT
>ERZ773359.1493-NODE-1493-length-32089-cov-30.578885_pt1 | contig 32089 bp, 27 predicted proteins | sample MGYA00374955_ERZ773359 | MGnify/ENA primary metagenome ERZ773359 (study PRJEB29098, sample SAMN04486028) | biogas fermenter metagenome | study: EMG produced TPA metagenomics assembly of the Biogas fermentation microbial communities from Germany - Plant 4 DNA1...
CACAAGGATCACAATGGTGTACTACGTGCACCAATTTCCCGATTCTACGGCTCCCTGGGTCTCTTCTTCTAAATGTTCCGGAGGGCGCAACGCTACCGCAACAAGAGCTACGACAAACAATGCCAACCCTGACCATCCGTAGAGAGTCGAAGGCCCAAACCTGTCTGAGACCATCCCACCACCTATCTGGGCCACGGGGCTAAGCAGCAGTCCGGCTATGTTAAACAGCGAATTTACCCTGCCGCGCAGATCATCTGGGATCTCTAGGTCGAATTTTGCAAATCCCGGGATGAAAAATCCTTCAACCAGCCCATAGGCGACAAACAAGGCGACTATGGTTAACGTCCCGGACAGAAGGGCAATCAGCCCGGCAAAGAGTGCGCTGAAGCCAATACCCAGGATAACCCAGAGTACAGGATTGCCCCGGGACAACAGCCGGCCGGCGACTAGACAGCCTGCGATGACCCCAATGCTCAACGCGATTTGAATCGCGCCATATCCCTGAGCACCTAGTCCGGTTTTTTCTGCGCTTATTGGGAGAACCATGGCCAGCATTGCTCTATGAGGTATGTTTGTCAGCGCCACAAACACTATGAACCAGGCTAGGAACCTGTTGCTCTTGACGATGTCCAAAGGATCACCCAACAGATTCCTAAACCCGAAAGAAGGCCGGATCGCCTTTACTCCAGACCGGCCTTGGTCGCTATGGGAAATCTGCCCCGCTGCCAGGGCCGCAGCAATCGCCATAGCTGCTCCGGCGGCCATGATGGAAACCCTTCCTATGACAGGGATCAAGAGCGCAGCTCCGCCTGACAACACTGACATGCCGCTAACCGTAATGTGGAGCAGCGCTTGAGCCGAAACCAGAATAGAATGCTCGCTGATGAGCCTCGGGAGTAGGGATGATCTCGCGCGATGGAAAAGCATGTTGAAAACAGTCAACATCCAAGTAAACGAGACAGTTGCGAAAAGCGTGCTCCCGTTACTCTCCCTGGTAAGCAACGTTAGGGCCAGGGAAACAAGCGACGCTCCCAGAGCTGCGAGGATCATCAGTTTCTTCCGGTCGAAAGCATCCACAACGCGTCCAACAAGGGTTTCCAGGATGATCCTCGGCAAGGAGATTGCGCTTATGAGGATGCCTACTGCAGTAGCCGAGCCTGTACTTTCCCAAGTTCCCCAAGTCACAGTGGCTTCCACAGCCATTATTGATGCAGCCATTGCGACACTGGCCAGCCAAAGCATGGAGAAGTCTTTTGTCTTGAACAGCTGCAGATATCCACTCGGCCTCGGTTCCGGGTTCAAGGTACATCACGCTTTCTATCTCCTGCTACAACCAGGGACTACATACCCGCAAGACTGCTTAAGTACATTAGAGCGATAAGGACAGGCCTGCAAACACAAGGCCGGGCAATAAGCCCAGCACATCGAAGTACATTCTAACGCCGCTTACGATTTTCCTTCCGGCGGCTAGCTTCCTCGTAATGATTTTCCCGATAGTAAGGCATGATATATCCGAGGTGGTTTGCTCATGCGAAACCTATGGACCAGGGCCCTTTGGGGCGGAGTTACCGGTATAGCTTTAATGGACATTATCCTCGGAATCGGCAGGAGCGCCGGTCTGGTAAAGCTCAACCTCTTGGGAGGACTGGCCAATCTCGTGTCAGCCAGCGGCGTCGCCTATTCCACTAGCGGTGCAATCTTAGGATTTGTTATCCATTTGCTCGCAGGTGTACTGTGGGCGCTGCTTTTCGCTGTGGTGGTGCGTAACATGCATTCCAGGCACAACCTGATCCTGGGGCTCATAAACGGGCTTGTGGTATGGCTGCTGTGGGGATTGATCTTGCCGCCTCTGGAGATTACCCCTCAACCATGGAGCCTCGGTACCCCTAACACAATCGTGACGCTAATAGCAAGCCTCGCCTACGGTTTGGCCACAGGGATTGCCACCAGTGAAGATCTGCTGGCTATAACATGAAAAACCAGGGGGCTTAAGACACCTCTAAGCACTAAGCAACCTTCCGTAGCAACCTATCTTTACCGGAAAGTGCCGGAGTGGAATCACCGGCCACGTGGTTTGCCTCAATTGGCCCCGCCTCTTGTCGGGCTGCCCTCTTGCCCATTTTGCTCATCTGCATCCCTCTTGGCCATCTTTGCTACTTAGGCCGTCTTGACCGTCTTGCCCCTCTTGCCTGCCTAGGCCTTCTGGCCCGTCTGGTTCTGCTTGACTGAGTACAACGCTCTCTGTCTGTCCGGGCGTGGCTGAACCTGCCCGTGAAGCCCGTCGGCGCACTTTTTCCCATAGCCGGAACCGGTTTGCCAACCAAGCCACTCCCAGCACAGAGGCTGCAAGCACTACCGTAACCATTTCAAAGTTCCGGCCTAAGAACGCCATTGCTTCATCACCCAGGAAATAAACCAAAGCACCCTCAAGGAAGAACCGCCCACCGCGGCCTATAGCCGAAGCAATCACAAACGGCCACAGTTCAACCCTGAAGATGCCGCCAGCCAAAGTGAACAGTTTGAAGGGTATGGGTGTGAAGGCTGCAATCCCCACCGCCCACCCGCCATACTTGGAAAACAGGATCTCAATCCTGGAAACCTTGTCCGGGGCGAAATACTTGTCCACAAGAGGGCGGCCGGCCCTCCTTCCAATAGCGTACCCGGCCAGAGCACCCGCAACTGAAGCCGAAGTTGTCAAAAGCGCATACCAAAAACTCAATCGGGGATTCATCAGGGCCATGGGTAACAGCACAAGATCAGGAGGTATCGGAAAGAATATAGATTCGCAAAACGACAACAAGACTAGGCCTAACTGGCCATATTCCAATATGGCATCTAAAGTCTCAGCAGCGGGCACTGTACTCTCTCCTTAGCGTCCTAGCAACGCGCAACTGCTTGAGGAGACCATGGCATGGTACGTACCTGACCGGCCGAAGGACGTTCAAAAAATGGTAAGCAGGCCTGTAAGCCGGGTTCTGTCGAGGGTAGCCATCTATCTAGGAGAAAGGTTACCCTTTCCCTCAAGCGGCCTTACCCAGGGGCTCGGCGGGCCACGTCATCGCCCCTCTATTTGGCCTTGCTCCGGGCGGGGTTTGCCTGGCCAGCCGGTCACCCGACTGCCGGTAGTCTCTTACACTACCATTTCACCCTTACCCCTGTCCGCCGGTCCCCGCCTTAGTTCCAGAGGCTGGGCATGCCTCCGGTAAGGCAAGGGGAGCGTGACAGTGGCGGTATGTTTCTGTGGCACTTTCCCTAAGGTCACCCTTGCTGGGCGTTACCCAGCGCCCTGCCCTGTGGAGCCCGGACTTTCCTCAGGCAGCCAAGAGCTGCCCGCGGCTACCCGGCCTGCTTACCACAAACAATATAACAAGGCCGGTGGAAGGCGTCAAAGCGTCCAACACGCTTGACATCAGAAATACCGGCTACATAAGTCTACTTCTGCACGGCTTCCTGTGTCAACCATCTCGGCCTGTAGTCTCTTTCCTCGGTGTGCTCGTAAACCCTGGTTATCCAAAAGCTGCTGCAGTCTCCAAGAAGCACCGCTGTGTGTCCAGGCAGTGTTGAGTGTCGAGATCTGCTAGCCCGTTAAAATTCAACCTTAGGTGCTTCTTCGGCGCCTTCGGCCATCTCAAAGTAAGTCCTTGGCTCAAATCCCATGAGCCTGGCAATAAGCACAGCCGGAAACTGCCTGATCTTTGTGTTGTATAGCCTGACCTGCTCGTTGAATCTCAGGCGCTCCACTGCAATCCGGGTTTCGGTGCCGCTAAGTTCATCCATGAGCCTGATAAACTGGGCGTCTGCCTTAAGTTCAGGGTAATTTTCGACAATCACCAAGAGCCTTGCCAACGCCGACTCAACTTCGTTGCTTGCCGCCGCCCGGTCTTCAGGGGTTACGGCCTGGTTGAGTCTTGCCCTTGCGTCTGCAATGGCTGTAAACACTTCTTCTTCGTGCTGGGCGTAACCTTTGACCGTGGCTACCAAGTTAGGGATAAGGTCATATCGCCTTTGGAGCTGGTTCTCTACCTGAGCCCACTGCCCGTCAATAGCTTCAGTCTGCCTCACCAATCCGTTATATGTGGAGACAAACCAACCTCCGATGAGTACTACCAACACCAGTACTACTACAAGACCAGTGATACCCTTCTTCATCAGCTTTTCCCTCCCGTTAGTCACCTTTATCAGAGCGGCCTGAGTGAGGTATCCAGCTGCTCCCACTCTCCGCCAAGGCAAGAAATCACTGCATTGAGCATGTACTCAAGCGCGGAAGTCACCACTTCCTGCTTGCTCCGCCGCCACCGCTTCTGCCGCCGCCAAACCCTCTCGGACCGGAAAACCCTCTGCCGGATCTACGGCCGGATCCTCCGAACCCTCCGAAAAACGGTCCCGGCCCGACGTGGGGGCCCGAACCCGGCGGCTGCACAATCGGTCTTGTCCTGTACCGCTGCTCCCTGTTATATCCGCAAACGGGACACCTATACATCCTGACGGCCAACCCGCCTACCGACGGAGTAGCTTCGTGAAGCACCCTATCAGTTATTACCAATCTGGACCTGCACTTAGGGCAGCGCCGCCTCTTCATCGCGAAATACCCTGCAAGCAGCCCGGGCAGGAGCACAAGCCCTGCTACCAGCAGTATCAGCCCGGTTGAGACCCCTGGCCGGACAAACTCGTCTTCAGGGACAATAGGTACGTATCCCTCGGGCGCTTCGATCTTAAGCTCTATGCCGGCGTCGTCGGCTACGTATTGGGCCGCGTTGAGAAGGCCTGCATATAGGCCTTTTCCAAACTCTTCGTTCCTGAAATACGGAATCATGATGTCCAGGCATTCGCCGGCCCTGCCGTCGGTTATCACCGGCTCAAGTCCGTATCCAACCTCCATGCGAAGCTCCCTTTCTTCCATGGAGAGGATCACAAGCAAACCTCTATCCTCACCTTCCTGGCCGATACCCCACTTCTCGTAAAGCTTGACGCCGTAAATCTCGATGGATTCATCGCCATGGTCAGGCACAATGGCTACGGCGAAGGTGGCCCCTGTCTGTTCAAAGACCGCATTTACCAGGGCATTGAGGTTTGCTATATCCGACAGGGTCAATACGCCCACGTAGTCGTTTATGTTCCCCTTGGGTTCCGGATATGTGGCAGCCCCAAATGCACGTGAATCTACCAAGACCAAGATGGCCAGAACCAGGATCAGGGTCCCGGTTAATCTCCCGTGCTTGCCTTTGAATGGCCCATTCTTGCTCCGGGGAAAAGTCATCCTCAGCATCTCAGTCGTCTGCACTCCCCCCTTTCAGGCTGACCAGCCAATGCCGATACCAATTATATGTTACGAAAACCAGGACATATAGTCTCGGCTGAAACAGCATATATTCCCACAGTCAAGACGGCAATCATCTGCACATATAGCTTGTGACATGCCGTCGTCGGGCGAAACGACTTCAAGCACATTGGCAATCGCCTGTACACCTAGCTCGCGACATCAGGGCTAGCGCCTTGCTTGGTTCCGTAGGCAGCGCGCCGAAAAGCACAAGAATTAAGCATTATGCTACAAAGGCAGAGGCGCGCCGGATGCTGCCGTCATCACGCTTGGGAAACAAGCTTGTGGAGGTCAAGCACGAGGTTGGACAAAGCGTCAGCACGCTTATTCTGCTCCCTGGGTATATGGCGGATATCCCATTTGGAAAACTGCCCCAAGAGGTATTTTGCCCGGTTGTAAAGGGGAAGGAGGTTATCGCTGGAGACTTTAAACGCACCTTTTATCTGCTGAACGCACAAATTTGAATCTGAATAAATCTCCACCTCGTCTATCCCCAGTCTCCTGGCTTGCTCAAGGCCCAAAATAACCCCTGAGTATTCTGCGATATTGTTGGTAGCCTTCCCCAAAAACAGTGCAAATTCCTTTTCAGGAAGACCTTCAACCAGAACTACCGCAGCACAGGCTGCCGGGCCTGGGTTACCTCTGCAAGCACCGTCGATGTATATAGTGGCCTTCATGGAAAAACCTCCCCTGCTCACTACTTTGACACAGACCCGCAGGTTCCTTCAACAGAGACTAGATCCGGCAACAGGTGCTCTTACATCAGCTTTTTATTGGGTATTCACAAATCTGGGAGTGGCGTAACCCAGCCACTCCCCACACAAGGCCCGGGAATCCCGGACATTCTATACCGGGCTCCAGGGCAACCACAAACGCTTGGCTCACGGCTTCTTGGTGACTACAGATAAGGCCATCCTAAGCAGCCCTTTCCTCTGGGAAAAGATGTCCTCGAGGGCGTTGAGCACGTAATCGATCTGGTCCTTGGTCACCGTCAGAGGAGGTTCGAGCCTCATCACGTTGGGATTGTTGAGGGTATATGCCGTAATCACCTGATGTTTGCCCAAGAGCTCCCCTGCTACCAAGGATGCATAGTATTCCTTGGCAAATTCGTTTATCGCACCCGCTGTAAGCTTGTCAAGCAACCCTTCCACAGGCTTGTCGAATTCAAGCCCGATTAGCAGCCCCTTCCCTCTGACTTCCTTGATGGTCTTGTAGCTTTTCTGAAGGGTCCTGAGGCCGTTCAGGAAGTACTCGCCAAGGTCCCGGGCCCGCTCGGCAAGGTTTTCTTCAACCAGTTTACTGATGGTTACGAGCCCCGCCGCACAAGCCCTGGCACCACCGCCGAAGGTCGAAGTATGAAGCACCGCCTTGGAGAGGCCCCCGTAAGCCTTCTCCCAGACCTTTCTGGTAGCCACAGTGGCGCCCAAGGGCATCACGCCGCCCCCTAGGGCTTTGGCAAGGCACATGATGTCTGGCACGACCCCCTCGTGTTCGCATGCAAACATAGTCCCTGTCCTGCCCAAACCGGTCTGCACTTCGTCTAGAATAAGCAGGGTGTCGTGGGCATCGGTCAGCTCCCTTACCTGTTTGAGATAACCTTCAGGGGGAACTATTACCCCGGCTTCTCCTTGAACCGGCTCCATGATAACGGCGGCACATCGGTGCTGGTCCAATGCCTGTTCAAGGGCTCTGATGTCGCCAAAGGGCACTTCCACGCATCCCGGAATCAGGGGTTGGAACGGCGTCTTGTACTTCTCACGGCCGCCTACTGACAAAGCACCCAGGGTTTTTCCGTGGAACGCGCCGGTACAGTGGATGAACACCTGCTTGCCTGTGGCGATCCTAGCCATTTTGAGCGCGCCCTCAACCGATTCTGCTCCGCTGTTGCAGAAAAACGCCATGCTCAAATCCCCAGGCAGGATGGCTGCCAAGTCGTGGGCCAAGGCAGCTTGGAGGGAACTGGCCCGTGCTTGGAGGAAGTTTGGATGGCTGCTGGCCTTCTCCACTCCGGCTAGCACATCCTTGGGGTTGTGGCCGAAAGGCAAGCTCCCGTACCCGCCGAGAAAGTCAAGATAACGGGTGCCGGCATCGTCGTAAACGAAAATCCCTTCCGCCCTAACGAAGTTCTTGTCGAACCCAATGGCTGAAAGCATGGTCTTTAGCCCCGGGTTCACGTGCTTGGCGAACAAGTCGCCTGCTTCTTTCCTGCTTAAATTCAAAGCCTTATCAAGCCCCAGAAGTCCATATGTATTTCTGTCTGCCACATTATCACCGCTTTCCGGTTAATTTCGCGTTATGTAGTTCTCGAAGATGCCGGCTTGGCACAAGGAACAGGTTTGCGCTCACCGGTTTAGCTGTGTGCACATATCCGTGCACGATAATCTTACCCCATTCAAACTGCGGATACAATGATTAGTTACTCACAAGCCGCGCCTATTATGTAACCTTGGTAATTATGTCAACATACTGTATATCAGTACCTCATACCCGTGGCGCGGTTTCTCTCCTCCCCCGGAAATCGCGCCGCCCCCGATTCTCGAGTCATGGCCCCGCCGAGCTTTGTTTTTCGTAGAGTTCTGTAACCACGTCCCTGTTGTCAACATAAGATAGCGTAGACTCTTTCCGACAGGAGGGGTAAAAGTGGCTGGTCTCTCACACTTTGACGAACAGCTGGCGTTCATTATTTTCCTAATCCTGATTCTGCTCATTCTGGGCCTGGAGTGAACCACAGAAAGTCCGGTCAGGATGGGCATGACTTAAGCGCTGTCAAGGCGGAGGTGAAACAGTATGGGCCACTTCCTGTTTGACGATCGGCTGGCGTTCATCGTGTTCCTGATCCTCATCTTGCTCATCTTGGGGCTCGACTAATCGCCTCAAAGGATGGATGCCGGCAGAAGGTGGGCCCCACACCCAGAGAGGCAGCTCCCGGGTAGTCGGGGCTGCCTCTCTTTCACGGTCTTCTTATTGGAAAACTCACAAGTCTTAGCCGGCTTGTCCGGCCGGCAGCGATGCCCATAACGCGAGCCTGCGGCCTGGCCTTAGCAATTCAGTCTTGGGCAAAGCATCCGGCATACCTGTCCCAAAACAGCTTAAGGCCCTGCCGTAACCTGTCCAGATCATCTGTCAATATGTATTCATTTGGCCCATGAACATTGGTATCGGGTCCTGACATGGCAAAGAAGAACAAGTAGGTATCAAGGATGTCCAAGAACGCTGCGGCAATAGGCAGAGTGCCGCCCAAGCGTACCCTTATGGGTTCGCGGCCGAAGAGTTCTTTGAGCACTTCCTCCATCACAGGCAATACAGGATGATCCTCTGGAATCACGTAGGGCTTGGAGTTACCGGGAAATACCCTGACACTTACCCTTACTCCCGTAGGAACATGAGCCTTTATGTGATCTTCCAACAGCTTGTATATAGTCTGAGGATCTTGGTCAGGCACCAGGCGGCAAGTGATTTTGCAACCTGCCCTTGCGGGAATGATGGTCTTGGTGCCTTCACCCTGGAAACCTCCCCAAATTCCGTTGGCATCCAAGGTTGGACGGGTCCACATCCGCTCAGCCAAGGTGTACCCAGGTTCGCCAAACAAGGCGGGTACTCCCAGCATCTGCCTGATCTGTTCCTCATCAATGGGGACTTTCTCAAACTCCTCGCGCTCAGCGGGGGATATCTCTCGCACATCATCGTAGAATCCTTTTACCAGGATCTTACCCTCGCTGTCTTTGAGGCCGGTAAGGATCTCAGCCAAGGCATGAATCGGGTTGTGAATTACTCCCCCTGCTGATCCTGAATGGACATCCGAATCAGGGCCGGTCACTTCTATTTCAATCGCTGCCAACCCCCTGCTGCCGGTGGTTATAGACGGGATCTCCCTTGAAAACATCCCGCCATCTACAGACAACACAAGATCGCAGGCAAACAGGTCCTTGTACGCCTCCAGAATCTCCTTCAGTGAAGGGCTGCCTATCTCTTCTTCGCCTTCAAACAGGAACTTAAGGTTGACGGGCAAAGAGTTTTCCTTTATGACGTCTTCCGCTGCCAAAATAGCAGGGTAGATACCACCTTTGTCGTCTGACGCGCCCCTTGCAAATACCTTGCCATCCCTTAGCTGGGGCTCAAAAGGCGGAGAATGCCACTCATCCAGGGGATCGGCAGGTTGGACGTCGTAGTGGCCGTAAATGAGCACAGTGGGCGCCTTGGAACTGTCCTGGGTCTGGGCTGGTTTTTGGCCAAACACCAGCGGATGGCCTTTGGTCTCGATGATCCTGACATCGTCGATCCCTGCCCGGGTCATTCTGTCTTTTAGCCACTGTGCAGCCCTTGCCACGTCGGGTTTGTGCTCCGGAAGAGCACTGATGCTGGGAATCGACAGAAACTCAATGAACTCCTCTATGTAGCCCACGGCAGAACCCCCTCGCAGTTTCAAACTAGCCTGATTGCAGCTTACCAAAATCATACACTGTATCGCTTGCCCTCACCAACGATTTCGCACCGTTCAAAGCTCGTCCTGCATTCAGCCAAAAGGATACCTTCATCGTAGAAGGGCCAGATATGGGTAAGCAGCAGCCGTTTCACGCCGGCTTTCCGGGCAACTTCACCTGCCTGGACAGCGGTCATATGCCCGGCACTGGCAAACTCGGCGTCCTCTTCTATGGCTGACGCTTCACACAGGAACAAGTCGGCTCCCTGGGCGGCACTGTAGAGGCCCTGGCATGGGCGGGTATCCCCGGAATACGCGATTACCTTGCCGTTTGAATCCTCAAACCGCACAGCGCATGCTGGGTATGGGTGCTCTACCTTAAAGAATGACACCTTGATGCTGCCGACAGTAATCTCGAACACCGGTACTGATTCGTCAGGGGCTTCGTTGTGTCCGAGGCCAGGTACTGCTACTGTCTCCACCCCTTTGTATGAAAGCATGCTGAAAGTCCCGGCAGGCTCAGGAGGTGCATACACCGTGATGTGCGGCGGAAGTTGGCGGTAGCGGCCGTCAGGGGTAGCCGCATAACGCAAGGCCAAGAAATCAGATATATGGTCAAAATGGAGATGAGACAGAATAACCGTGGAGAGCTTGGAGAGGGGCACATGTGCTTGCAGCCTCGATGCTACTCCAGGCCCGCATTCAAGGAGAATCCCTGTATCACCTGAACTTAGCCAGTATCCTGAACAAGCGCCTCCGGCAGGAGGAAACGGGGAGTATTTTCCGAGAACCAGAACTTCCATGAGTACCACCTCGAGATTAGCGTTTTATCTATTTTACACTAAGTTCGGTACCATATTATGGCAACCCGTGTTGGCTCAGCAAGCTGTTCTGGTAGTCAAAGATCATCCTGGAGATTTCCCCTATCTTCTCAAACCCTGCCTCTACGTCCTCGTGGCCTTTCGACATTATGGACAAAATATACGGGCGCTCGGCGTATATCACCCCAACGTCATTGGCTACACCCATGATATCCCCTTCTTTATGGGCTACGGTCACCTCTGTAATGTACCTGTTAAGCCCGGTGTTCCATATGGTATTGGCGAGGTCAAACATGAGTTTTTCGCCCTCTGGGTCGGTCTTTGAGAAGTGGAGCGCCGCTTCCATGTATATAGCGTTGTCCCTGGGGGTGGAGATGTTCTGCCCTCCTGGATATACTGTGGTGCCGCCGATTTCCTTCATGAAATTGATGAGGTTGTCTTTGCCAAGTCTGCGTTCGAGCATTTTCCAAGCCACGTTGTCGCTGTGGGTGATGGATTTTTCAGCCAGTTCCCTTATGGTAAACGTATCCCCGTCTTTGGCAGTGTACTGGATGATACCTGCCCCGCCCCGCCAGTCACGGGCAGCGTTGTAGGTCATGGTTTCGTTCCATGAAAGCTCGCCCCGAGACACCAAAACGCTGGTGTAAAGCACCACAGGCACCTTTACCGTGCTTGCCGCAGGTACTTGCAGGTCCGGGTTTACACCGAAAGTCTTACCGGACGTAAGGTCTTTGAAGTACACCCCCCATTCCTGACCAAGCTGAGCCAACCCGCTTATGTATTCCTCCACTTGGGCCTGGAGCTGAGTGTAGTCGGGATCCCATTGAGGTGCCTGGGTTTGCTGAGGTTGTTGAGCCTGGCCCAAAGGGCTATCCGGAACATTGATGCTATCACCTTGGTTATCCCCTTCCCCAGGCGCTGCCAGCCCGGTTATGGATTGGATCAGGGCCGTGCATTTTTCCCGGAAAATCTTAAGTTCTGATCGCTGCACAGATATCTTCCACACCGCCCCTGTACCCGGGACTCCCCGGTAAACCTTGCCGTCGCTTTCGATAACTCCGAAATCCACCACGTACATTGATCCGTCGGGACCGAATTTTACGTCCACAGGGTGATTGAACCCGGAAAGGCTCCGGCCTGCCGGGGCCAGGGATTCGTTATAGGCAAACAGTTCATGTTGCCCGGTGTCCATATCCAAGGCGTACACACATCCGCCGGGGATGGAAGGTTTATCAGCCTGATCTGTCGTCTGGTCTGTCCGGCGTGGGTGATCCGCCCGGTCCGTCTTATCCCCCCGGTCCAAACTACCTGCTGAAATCCCGTGACGGAACCCTTTGGTTCCGGCCAGAGCGCAGGAAATATCCCCCTCGCCAAAGGCTGCTACATACATGCGCCGTGAGGGATCGAAGATCTCAGGGGCAAATCCGAATTTCATAAGCCCTGTTCCGGGCTGAAACACCGCTAAGGGTTTCTCAAGTTTGGGATGCTCCTGGAGCAGGTTGGCCAACGGGGCGTGCTTGGCCGACGGCTTGAATTTGGGGTCTGTGATGGATTCCCCGGCGGCATAATCAGGCCAACCGTACCAGGCACCTTGCTTTACCTCATAGACAGGATCCGGTGCGTTAGCGACGGGGCGGGACCCCCTGTCTTGGTAGCCCTGGTCTATGGCAATCAGCCTGCCGTCAGGGGCAAACCCAATTCCAAAGGGGTTTCTCAGCCCCCACGCGTATACCTGCGCATGGTTTTCATTTTCGGAAATCCTGTAGATCACGCCGCTGGCCTGAGATTTCCCGGAAATCTTCTGTCCAGGTGTTGATTGCGTGCCAAAGGGCAAGAACCCTCCGGTTACCGCATTATCGAAAGGATTGCTGGTCCTAGGATCCCGGGAAGTGAAATTCATCCCGGAAAGCACAACGTCCATTGGAGGCACATCGTGCATTTCAGGGAAAGATGCCGCCCAACCTCTCTGGAAGTTGTCCTCACCCACAACCCCTGAATTGGTAACCGTACCATGTCCCACATAGATACTTCCGTCGGGGCCGAAGGCGATTTCGCCTGTGAAGTGGTCCCCAAAGGGCAATCCTTGCAGCAAGTCGGTGCGCGTGAACCTGCCGAACCTGTCTGCTTGCCCCGGCTGGTCCCCGGCCTGTTCCGCAGTAGATGCGGGTTCTCCAAGGCTTGCTTTCGGTTCCGAAAAGTCAGTGCCGGTTTCGATGACCGACACACAATCCCTGTGGGCAATGTAGATTTTACCGTACCGGATTTTCACATCTGTAACCGGGGCGTTAAGACCGTCAACCACTACTTCATATACATCAGGTGCTACCCGCACAATCCTGCCTTGAACCTGCCCGCCGTCCCCTCCCACAGCCGCTATGCCCTGCTCACCTTCGCCAGCACTTACCGCTGCCTCACTTACGTACATGACGCCGGACTCGTCCCAGGTTACCGCGGTGGGAAACGTGAGCCCGCTTATGTACCGCTCTATCCTGTACCCCGGGGGCAAGACTACCCGGGTTATGCCTTCAGCTTCAGTCCGGGCTGACGCCAGGTATACAAGGCACACTGCGGCAAAAATCACCGCCAATGCCGTCAAGAATGTTTTCCTCTTCATGTAGATACCCGTCCTTTCCCTTGCCTTACATCGAGCGCTCAGGCCTAGGTCTTGTCACCGGCCGCAAGCGGCTTAGAATCACCCACTCTAGATAGCGGGATTTAACTCCTCCGCTTAGTATTTGAGGCTCGGGCGGTTCCTAATCCAAGAGGAATACGACCCAATCCCCCGGCAGCCACAAAGAAATCAACATGAGCGGTTTCCAAATCAGAAGAAAGGTGTGCATGGAAAAAGGATGTCCGCGGTTCATGTGGAGATCCAGCAAACACGGATAGGCACACAGGTTCAGCCAACAACCCACAGTCAAAGGGTGGTCAAGGCACCCTTTGACAAACTAAATGTGCGTTTAGGTCTTGAGGAAAGCACCGGGAAAGTGATACACCGGGCAAATAACATCCAAATCATATTAGGAGCAAAGAGAGGACTTGGATGGTGGGGACTACAGGGTTTGAACCTGTGACCTTTCGGATGTGAACCGAACGCTCTACCGCTGAGCTAAGTCCCCACCTCAAATTGTCTTCGTACGAAACAGTATACCAAAATATCGTACGGCAGGCAATCGGATCTCCTCAACGTGTACCAGCGTTTTAGTGGATATGGTGTACTCTGTGGACCATTACTTTCTCTTTCTTCAGGGATTTGGCTGGAAATGGTGCACCTGGTGCACCATTTTCCCGGACTCTCAGGATATTTTCCGCTTAAATGGTGCATCACGTGCACCGATTTTCTGGGTTCCCGGTGCCTTCAGGGCTAAAATAGTGCACTGCGTGCACCAATTTCCGGGTTTTTCGCTCCCCCAAGGGTCAAAATGGTGCACTCCGTGCACCGTCTCCTCAGCTTTCCATCTTTACAAGAGGTACATTGGCAGACTACATGTACCATTCCTGCAGTCCTACAGGTCAAACGGTTCCAAGGCTCTCTCTAATATTCCCCTAGTATATGCGATGGTCATCCCGTAGTTGGTGATCGGAACCCCTGCAGCTTTGGCAGCTTCTATTCTGGACCACATGGCCCGCCTGTTGAGCATACACCCTCCGCAATGGATTATGACCTTGTATTGACTGAGATCTTCGCGGTAATCAGCACCCCTTTGCCAAGAAAACTCCAGGGGCCCCCCGACTTTTTCCTCAAGCCATCTTGGAATTTTGACCGTACCGATGTCATCGGCGATGGGATGATGGGTGCATGCTTCAGCAATGAGCACCTTATCGTAAGGCTTAAGCCCGGCTAGCGCCCGGGCACCTCTGGCAAGTTCCACCAGGTCCCCCTTATATCTGGCAAACAGAATCGAGAACGACGTAAGCGGGATATTCTGGGGCAATACGGCATCCACTTCGCCAAACACCTGCGAATCCGTGATTACCAAGGCAGGCGGCTGTTTGGAGTTTTCCAAAGCATCTGCGAGATATCCGGTTTTCACCATAACGGCTGTGCAATCGTGATCCAAGAGGTCCCTTATCACTTGAACCTGGGGCAGGATTAACCTGCCTTTGGGAGCCTGCAGGTCCAAAGGGACAACCAAGAATACAGTGTCCCCTGGCTCAAGCAGATCTCCTACAATGGCAGGTTCTGCATCGGCGAATCGGTGATTGATGAGCTGGGTCAGCCTAAGGACAAGTTCCCTGACTCCTTCCCCAGTGACGGCACTCACTCCCAAGACCATTGGTTCAGATGCTGCCTTCCGGGAAGTACTCTTGGCTTTAATCCTGGCCTTTGAACCTGCCTCCCCGATTTCAGGCCCCGCCAGGGGTGGGGCTGGTGACTGGGCTTCCGGCTGGGCTTCTGACTGGACATGTGGCTGGGCTTTCAATTTGGCTACTTGGGCTGCTTGATCGGCTCGCCCGATGATGGCTGCTTGAGGGCCGGCTTGGGTCTTCTGGCTGAGGATCGCTTGGACCTTGGCCCGCACATCTTCCAGACAAGATGCATCTGTCCAAGTGTCTTGCTTGGCAACCACCGTAACTAGTGGTATCGCTTTAGCCATCACCGCCTCAAGCAGTGCCTCCTCAGTCTCCCCAAGTCCGGCAACAGGATCGACTACCAGCACGGCAACATCGGTGCGCTCCAGTATCCTCGCAGCCCTCCGGACCCTTGCCTGTCCCAGATTTCCCTCGTCGTCTAACCCGGGTGTATCGATGAACACCACCGGTCCCGCCCCGGGCAGCTCCATAGACTTGTACACAGGGTCAGTGGTAGTGCCAGGGGTATCGGAAACCAAAGCTATGTCCTGGCCTGTGATTGCATTTATCAGGCTGGATTTGCCTGCGTTACGTCTTCCGAAAATGCCTATGTGAACCCGGTTAGCCCTGGGAGTCCTGTTCAAGCTCATCCTGTTTTCCTCCTCACTGGATCATCCTGTACCAGCTCATACACCCCGCGAGCATCTCGCAGCGGTCGGAGTTAGAAGTACAAATCCCGCTCTCCTGCCTTGATCCGCTCAAGCCTGTTAATGCATTCCTTCCTGAGGGCTTCGTTCTCAATTTCCATGAGCGCCTTCTCGATGGCCGGGATCGCCCTCTCCCTGGTTTCAGCTGATGCGTAGTCGCACAAGTATTCCTGGAACGTGAGGATGGCATTAGGTTGGCACATCTCGTGTATATGGGCACTCTTGGCAAGGCCCATGAAGTTCTCGCCAGTCCTGCCCATACGGTAACACGCAGTGCAGAAGCTAGGGATGTATCCGTCGGGCAGGAGATCGTAGATGATCTGGTCTAAGCTCCTGTGATCGCCTACGTCAAACTGGGGGATGTCTGCCTGGCCGCCTGCTGCCGCCTTGGCGCTGTATTCGCCTACACCCACCATGGACCCGGCGCTTATCTGGGAAATACCCAGTGCGATTACTTCTTCCCTGAACACCGGCTCCTCTCTGGTCGACAAGATCATGCCTGTATAGGGGACGGCTAAACGCAAAGAGGCTACAATCCGCTTGAACTCATCGTCGCTGACAAGATGAGGGAAATTGTCTAGTGAGATACCGCAAGCCGGACGTAACCTGGGGAAGGAAATGGTGTGAGGCCCTACCCCGTACGTCTTATCCAAATATTGAGCGTGCATAAGCAAGCCCACGGTTTCAAACCGCCAGTCATACAGCCCAAACAGCACGCCAAGCCCTACGTCGTCAATACCTGCAGCAAACGCCCTGTCCATGGCAGTGGTGTGCCAGTCGTAATCCGCCTTGGGGCCTGAGTGCATCTTCTTGTAAGTTTCCCGGTGGTAGGTTTCCTGAAACAGCACATACGTGCCGATGCCCGCATCTTTGAGCATCTTGTATTCATCAACGGTGGTGGCGGCTATGTTCACATTAATCCGCCTTATGCTGGAATTGCCTGAAGTGGTCGCATAGACTTGATCCATAGCTTCTACGATGTATTCGATGGGGCAATTGACCGGATCTTCGCCCGCTTCAAGGGCGATGCGTTTATGTCCCATGTCAAGTATTACCTTGACCTCCTGGCTGATTTCCTCCATGGTCAGCTTGCGCCTGGGATACCGGTTGCTCGCCTTGTACCCGCAGTATTTGCAGTTGTTGACGCAATAATCGCTCACGTAAAGAGGGGCAAAGAACACCAGCCGTTTGCCGTAGATCTGCTCTTTGATCTTCCGTGCTGCGCTGTATACCTCGTGTTCCAATTCCGGGTCATCCACCCATAACAATGCCGCCAGTTCTTCTAGATCAAGCCCCTTAAGCTCAAGGGATTTGGCTACAACATCCCTTACGGCTGAAGGGCTGTACCGCTTGCCCGCCTCCAACGCCTCTACTATCTTTTGCTCATCTATGAAAGTGGCTGTTTGACGCCCATTCCTCACCACAGACACTCCTCTCTGTTTCATCAAATCGCCTGCTGACACTTCTACCTGCCGGTATTCGGTATTCCTTCTTACCGATACCAAAGCCGCCTTCAACATCTCCAAGACGCAACTAAGAAGCACCGTTTGCTGATGCAAACCAAGGTTTGGGGCTGTCGCCCCTTCCCGGATCAATCGACATACCCAAACTTCTAAGCATCGCCCTAATGCTTTCTACGGTACCTGCAAGTTCGTCGCCGTCTGACCCGGCTTTGCCGGGATATATCTCATACGAATCCCTGAACACCTTGGGGGTGACGTCGGGCATGATCACGTTGGCGCCGCATGTAAGCGCAACCGCCCTGGGGTCCTTCCAATGCCGGGTCAACTCCTGAAACGCGGGCCCGCCTTTGTCACCCGCCATCTCACCAGCCATCTCACCGAATATCTCCATGACGTACTCCTTAGCCCAGTCAACCCAGCCTCTTGAACCCTTGCCGATAACCCCTAATGCAGTAGTCGCAGGAATGTGGGCCAAAGGCACCATCAAGCGGCCTAATGCCACCGTCCGCCAAGTAGACCGGACAAGGTTTTCGGGGTCAAGGTCAGCGTTAGCGCCCGGGAAAGACTTCCCCAAAGGCGTGTCAGGATGGGGTATAAACGGCCCTATGCTCACCATCTCGGGGTCAAGCTGCTTAAGGAGAATGAGGTCACCTATGACCATTTCCCTTGTCTGGCCCGGTAACCCCAGGATGATCCCGGTACCAATCTGGTATCCCAGTTTCCTCAGGTTCATCAGGCACTCTAAACGCTCATCCAACGTGGTGCTGGGGTTTAGTTCTTTGAAAAGGTAAGGGTCAGAAGTCTCGAACTTCAGCAGGAACCGGTCGGCCCCGGCCTTCCTCCACAATTCATAGTCTTCGTAAGGCCTCTGCCCCACGCTTAAGGTCACGGCAGACCCTAATTGCTTGATAGCTCTCACTACGTACGCTAGGGCATCTGCAGGATAGCCAGGATCTTCGCCTGACTGGAGCACAAACGTGCCGAACTTATGGACTCTAAGTGCCGCTTTAGCCGCTTGTACAATCTGCTCAGGGGTCATCCTGTATCTCGCAAGTCTTGTATTGCTGCGCCTTAAGCCGCAATAGAGACAGTCCTGCCTGCAGTAGTTGGAAAACTCGATGATTCCCCTTACATGAACCGTGGGGCCCACATTTGCCAGCCTGGCATTGTGAGCAGCCCGAAACAGGGCGGACTCGGCTTTGCCCGTATCGGGTGACAATAGCAAACCGATGTCCTGGGGTTCGCAAGCGCGCCCCTGGGCGATCCTTCCCAGCACTTCTTGGTACCGCCCGTCAATTTTGATTTCTGCCTGCCTTCTAACGGTTGTCATAAGCTCTCACCCCGGTGTTCCCACTGCTCCCCCGCAGAAGCCTAAGTCTACTACACTGTGATGGCGGTTCTCACTCTCACCCCAGGGATACTCCCAAGTTTTCCGGTCATTGCCCCAAGTGTGTCAGTGTCCCCATCCACTATCAACGCAATCACGGAAACACCGCGGTCTCTGTAGGGAATGCCCATTCGTCCGATGATTATGTGGGCGTAGTCGCTGAGTACTTGGTTGACCTTAGGGGCGGTCTTTAACCTGTCAGTAACCACAATCCCAACCACAGCAATCCTTCTGGCGTCTGTCTGGGCAGGGCCCTTAGAACCGATATCCTTGTTGCCGTTCATCTTCCACCCTCCTGTATAAATGTGTAAAGCCCGTCGCGAGGACGGGCTTTGATCGGAGGTTAACTCTCAGGTATCCGGTTTCAGCTAATGCTGTAAAATATTGCACAAACGCAGCCTACACAAGCTACGCTCGATTTCGCCAATCGAATCCCTAAAGTTCAGGGACCTTGCCCCTCCCCGCAGGAACATACGCCACTATTCACTTTTCAATGTCGCTGTTGAGTTTTCAATTTGTGAACGCTCTCACAATCACCTTGATTATAACCTAAACTCCCGCCCTTGCCAACTACAAAGCAACCGATTTTGATCAAAAATTCTGCTATCAGACACCTGTACCCAATAAAGACTTAGCGAGGCGCCATATCCGCTGCCGGGCGCCCCGCTACACAATCGGGCTGCCAATCTTACTGTTACCGTGTGCCGCTTAGCCAGCCGGTCTGCTCACCTAGTGAGCTGCGTTTTACTCCGCCGGTGCCTCAGCTTCAGCTTGAGCTTCTTTAGATGCATCTCCGGTTTTGTCCTCTTCTTTGTCTTTGCACTTAAGCTTTTTGGGGACTGCCAAGCTCACCTTGGATATCACATCAGGGAGCCTTTCTATGACCTTGTCGGCTAGGCCCCTGCCTTCGAAGGTGAAGAGCTGTACGTCTCCGTCGTCCCTCACTGCTACTATGGCCAAGGGCCTGAGTACGGCCCCACCGCCCGAACCTACACCTGAACCCGACTCCTTTTCATTTCCGCCCTTGCCGCCGCCTGAGCCAAACCCAAAGGATACCTGCTGAATCGGGATTAGTGTAACTCTGCCTGCAACCACAGGTTCGCCAAATACCGTCTTGGTCGAGATGAATTTCTCAAGCTGAGCGCCCAACGCTTCAATGGAGCTCACATGTTCCATGGTTCCGCCTCCCTTTATTTTTTCTCGATCTTACGGCACGGCCTGCTTCCACGAAACCGTGCCACCTACAAGCCACTTCCCAGATGGCACACCTGGGACCACCTGGTACACCCGGTCATATAACCCATACGCAGCCGCCAACTGGGAGTCACGCTCCGCCCTGCTTCCGTTTGTTCCACCATAGTTGCCTGATCTCAGGTACTAGCATGAAGCGCACCCCGATCCAAAGCACATGTAAAGGCACCGTCCACATGGAGATGCTTCCCTGGACAAGCAGGCCCCGGTCGTGGAAGTTTGGGTGGAGCCTCACCCCGCTTATGCCCGTCCAACCGGCAACAGCTGAAAACAGGCCGAATACCATCCCTGTATGGGCAGGGTCGGAAAGCCCCAACTCAACATCTAGGTCAGCATCTAAGTGGAACGCCTTATACAGTGCCTTAAGTGTATCTATCAAGCCGGTCCTTACAGCCGGCGACAAGTACTTCCTTATTTCATCAAAGTCAATTTTCTTCCCTTTGCTCTTATCCCCAGTCTTCTTAGGCTGGTCCGGCTGGGCGCGGCCGGGCGTTTGATCCTTTGTAGGACCTTGGGACTTGCCGGGAGCTCTGCCCGAACCCAACTGCACCTTTATTCCGGCTACCCGCACCTCAGGGGCTGCCAGATGGCCTACTTGTGCAGAAATCAGCCCCAAAAAAGCCCTGCAACTTAAGGTGAAGGTGCCATCGTACAGGAACAAGGCAACATCACCCAAGCACCCCTCATCAAGCTTGCATGAGGCCTCTTCGAAGTTGTCTTCAACAGAAAGCCAACCGGAAGCCTTCACTGAAACAGGCAAGGCCAGCCCTATGAGGACAGCGGAGAATACTACAATAACCGCCCACAATATGCATTTAAGTGCCACAATGAGGATTATCATTGAGATCGGCCGCTTGCCTCCTCCTAGCTTTGCCTGTCACGGCACATCCGGCCTCACGCATGATCCGCCATCGCGCCATGAGGTTTAAGGTACCTTGCGCCACCTCGGGTGTTCCAGGCACCATCGTTTGCGTATCCGAGTACTAGTTCTACCACTTAAACGGGTTTTCCTTTATATGGACCGATCCATCAGGCAGCTGGGTCACCACCACCAGGGGGTTCCCATTTCCAGGAAGAGTACTGATTATAGGCGGCTTTCGGCGGCAAACTGCTGGTTTCCCCCTCACCAAGAGGCAACACTGCAAAAACGTCACAGCATTTATTAGCAGGATAAGCAGCGTGACCTGGAGAATCTCCATAAAGAGATTACTAGATCATGAGGTGTTAACGCAGCAATGACAGAACCCCATACATCTAGACACACAACCAATACTCAAACCAAACACGGACCCAAATTAAGGTCGCAGGGCGCATCCGCGGAGGGAGCCCGTTGCCCGTTTCACGCGGTCTTGTTCGACCTGGACGGCACCCTACTTGACACCACCCAAGCTATCTACGAATCACTGAAGTACACCATCAGACACTTCACCGGAGCCACACCCAAAGACGAGGAACTTCATCCTTACATGGGACTGCCTGTTTTTGAGCAGTTTTCAAAGCTCCTTCCTGGCAGAGCAGTTGAAGCATGCGAAGTATATGAAGCTCATAACCTGTCCATCCACAAAGACTACGTTAAGCCGTACCCAGGAGCAGTAGACGTCTTGCAGGCGCTTAAGGCAAACGGAGTCAAAATAGCGCTGGTAACTTCCAAGCGGCGCAGGACTGCGACGGTGGGGCTGGAGATAGCAGGTATCACCCATTTGTTTGACGCCACTGTGTTCTGCGAGGATACTCCGGAAAACAAACCACACCCTGCCCCGGTTCTCAAAGCACTGGACCTTCTGGGATGCACTCAAGAGTCAGCCTCAATCAACCAAACATTCCCGCTTAACGTCCTCATGGTCGGTGACAGCCCCTGGGATATAGCATCGGCCAAGAACGCCCGGCGCTTCCTTGAAGAGAAAGCCAAATCCTCAGGCTCGGGACCAAGCCCTGCAGTTCCGGTTATAAAGACTGCAGGTGTTACCTACGGGGCATTTCCCAAGGAAGCCGTAGCAGCTCAAAACCCCGATTACATCCTGGACAGCATATCCCAGGTACTTACCTTGTGCGCGCTAGAAGCTTAACATCACAAACCGGGTTAGGCGGCAAGTCCAAGGGACCTAGGTTGTGAGAGTTAAGCCGCTAGCCACAAGAACCGGTAACTACTAAAGCACACACAGGAAGGGTTGGTGACGGTGGCACGCACACGGCAGGTACATATCCCTGATCCGCCAGATACCCCGAAGCGGATTGTGGTGGACATGGTTCACGGGGTTGAGATCAGAGACCCTTACCGCTGGCTGGAAGACGGCCGGTCTCCCGAAGTACGGGAATGGACCCTCGCCCAAAATATGAGGTCAAACGCAGTGTTCCAACAGCTCCCTGAACGGCAACTAATAGCGCAACGTATATCTCAGCTAATGTCCCAGGATATGGTAGGTACACCCGTACTCCGGGGCGGCAGACTGTTTTTCACCAAACGTATACAGGGAAAGAATCAACCAGTGCTTATGGTAATGGACCCTGAACAGACAGACGGAAAGCCAGGCAGCGCGCAGGTCCTTGTGGATCCAAACCAACTGAGCACAGCCGGAATAGTGGCACTGGACTGGTGGCATCCGTCGCCTGACGGGTCAATGCTGGCTTATGGGCTTTCAGAACGGGGCGATGAATGGAGCGTGCTCCACATCCTCAACGTGGACACAGGCGAGCTCCTCCCTGAAAGGATCGAGAGAACCAGGTACGCCGGAGTCACCTGGAAACAAGACAATCAGGGATTCTACTACGGGAGATATCCCAAACCAGGTGAGGTGCCGCCTGGCGAGGAGAACTACAACAGGCACATTTACTTCCATAAGTTAGGAACAGATCCCGACAAAGATCCCAAGATATTCGGAGAAGGCCGTCCTAAGGAACTGTCATACGGCACATCCCTTTCAGACGACGGCAAATACTTGCTGCTCACGGTAAGCCACGGATGGAACAGGACCGACCTTTATGTGCGCGATGAACAAGCCGACGGGGCAGAGTTTAAGCCCGTAGTCGAAGGAAAAGACGGGATCTTCTACGGGAAGATCATAGGCGACACCCTGTACATAATCACAAACTTCCAAGCTCCCAGATATAAGATAGCCGTCGTGGACCTCAGCAATCCTGCCATGGACAACTGGAAAACCATCATTCCCGAGTCGCCAGACTTGACCATCGACAGGGTGGAGTTTGCAAAAGGCCATATAATCATATCCGGCCTAAAACATGCCGTATCCCATCTGTACGTTTACACCCTCGACGGTGAGCTGGTGAGGGAGATCCCCCTGCCTACCCTGGGAACCATCACCGGGATCACGGCGAGCCTCGACAGCAGCATCTTCTACTTCCGGTTCGAATCGTTCTTAGTTCCTCCTGCGGTTTACCGGTGCGATATTGAGAAAGATGCTACGCCTGAAGTTGTCCTGGCAAGCGCCGAAGGGGTAGACCCCGATCTGGCAACCATCGAGCAGGTGTTCTACTCCTCAAAGGACGGGACCAGGGTTCCCATGTTTATACTAAAGCGGCGCGGCTTGGACATCTCAAAGGCAGGGCCTGTGCCCACAGTGCTTTCAGGCTACGGAGGCTTCAACATCAGCAGGACACCTACGTATTCCCCCGCAATCATCCCGTGGATTGAATCAGGCGGAATCTACGCCTCGGCCAACTTGCGGGGTGGCAGCGAATACGGTGAAAGCTGGCACAGGGCCGGTATGCTCCAGAACAAGCAAAATGTGTTCGACGATTTCATATACGCAGGTAAGTATCTGATAGAAAACGGATATACCGACCCTGAACATCTGGGCATCTGGGGCCGGAGCAACGGGGGTTTGCTGGTAGGGGCTGCCCTCACCCAGCGTCCGGACCTGTTTAGGGCAGTGGCTTGCGGGGTACCCCTCCTTGACATGGTCCGGTACCACAAATTCCTCATAGCGTACCTATGGTGCTCTGAGTACGGAAACCCTGATGATCCCGAAGCGTTTAAGTGGCTCTACGCATATTCGCCGTACCACAACGTCAAGGAAAACGTATCTTACCCTGCTGTTTACACTTACACCGCAGAGTCTGATACCAGGGTAGACCCTATGCACGCACGGAAGATGACCGCTCTGCTCCAGGATGTATCCTCAAGGACCCCATCCAAGGGCCCGGTGCTTCTGACCGTTGAAGCCGATGCAGGCCACGGTGTAGGCAAACCTGTATACAAAGTGGTCGACGAACAAGCCAACATCTGGGGATTCTTTGCGTGGCAGCTGGGACTGGAGATCCAAGAGCCGGCCGGCTGGTAGGCCCTAAGGCCCGGACTGACTGTATCTGTGGTGAAGACACGACACATGGTGAAGATGCGACACAGGTGTAAATTGAAACAGGCACGAAAGAAGCTTCAGCAAGCCTGAAGCTTCTTTCGTGAGCTTAATGTGTGCTGCCTGTATGCAGTACGCAGTCACCCTAAGCAAGGGCTTGCTTACGCCACTCGCTTCTGGTGATCTTCATCAATATGATGTGCCTTGACATGCCAGGGTCAAGATTTCTTTCAGGAGAGAAATTGAGCCGCCCCACAGGCTTAAACCCCGACTTGGCATAGCATCTCCTGGCCCTGTAATTCTCCTTGTCCACTCTGAGGTAAATCGTCTCGATTGAGTACGTATCGAAAACCCATTTGGTGAAGGTAACCACGGCATCTGTACCGTAACCCTGATTCCAGCGGTCCTTTTCACCTATGACTATCCTCAGTTCCCCTGTATGTACCCGCCAACATATGTTGAGGATTTCGACTTCACCGATAACTTCCCCGTCTAGAGTCTCAATGATAAACGTCCGCTTGTTGGCAGGGGGATTGTCAAGATACCAATCTCTTGCTTCTCGTCTGCATGAAAACTTCTTCCCGGCCCACCTGGAGATTTCCTCGTCCTCGTCCCATTCCAGAAGCCTCGGCAGGTCGTCTTCGGTGACCGCCCGGAGGCGGACCATGGTCCCGGTTAAGACTATGTCTGAATTTCCCGTTCTCCGCAAATCATCGCCCCAAAAAAAATAAGGGGCCACCTCCCTTCGCCACCGCCGGGATAGGCCAAGCCCTGGGTTTTTCAACAAACCTGCACCTAAACCGGCATTTCCGTGACTCAGACCATTTCGACAGACAATGGCGATACCCTTCTGAATCGTGGGTGTAATTTCGGGAAGGAATAACAGTAGCTTCCTACGTTGGGAGGCGGCTGGCTTCCATACCTGGCGCAGGAACAGTTATAACCGTCCGGATCAAGCCCCGGCCGTCCAGCTTGATGCCGCTCTTCCGGCTAGAGGATCCTACTCCGACCGAGAAAAGTACAAGACCCTTGCAGGCGGCCCGGACTCTACCCTGACTTCATGGTCCGGGCCCCATGCCTGCAAGGGCTATATTCACAAATACTGCCGGTCCTGCTATCTTAGCTTACTGCTGGCCGGCTGCCGCCTTAGCCTGCCGGGCTTAGCTTACATGGTTTACAGCCACATCCTGCCCTTGCTGCCCTTGCTTTAGGCCATCTAAGCATGCAAGGGTCTCAAGTTCCGGATCCCTGCCGTCTCTAAGGGCTAACGCGAGTACCTGGTCCATGTGGGATACCAGTTCAATGTCGATGTCGTCCCTCACATTATCGGGGATGTCTTCCAGATCCTTCTTGTTGTCCAAAGGAAGGATCACTTTGGAAACACCTGCCCTGTGGGCAGCCAACACCTTCTCCTTGACCCCGCCTATGGGCAGCACCCGTCCCCTTAAGGTTATCTCGCCGGTCATTGCCAGATCGTGCCTCACAGGTTTGCCTGTAAGCGCAGACGCAATCGCGCATGCCATGGTTATCCCAGCTGAAGGCCCGTCTTTGGGTATCGCCCCTTCGGGCACGTGCACGTGGATGTCCACCTGTTCATAGAAGTCAGGTTCCAAACCAAGGTCTGCGCTCCGGGACCGCAGGTAGCTTAAAGCGGCTTGTGCTGACTCTTTCATCACATCTCCCAGCTGCCCGGTTAGGGTGAGCTTGCCTTTGCCCTTAACCACACTCACCTCACATGGCATCACATCGCCGCCGTATTCAGTTACCGCCAGGGCAAGGGCAACGCCCACCTGGTCTTCCTTCTCCACCTGGCCGTATCTGAATTTGGGAATGCCCAGATACTTGTTGACGTTCTTGGCTGTAACCACAACCCGCTTCTTGTTACCCGCAACTACGTCTTTCGCTGTTTTCCTGCAAATAGTGGCAACTTGCCTTTCAAGGTTCCTTACTCCGGCCTCCCGTGTATACGACCTGATGATCTCCTTGAGCGCATCCCTGCGGATGGTCAGGTTCGTCGGTGTAAGCCCATGCTCTTTGAGCATCTTGGGAACCAGGAACCGGCTTGCAATCTCAACCTTTTCCTCTTCTGTGTACCCCGGCAGGGTTATCACTTCCATCCGGTCCAGAAGCGGCCTTGGAATCGTATGAGTTGAATTAGCCGTGGTGATAAACATCACCTTGGACAGGTCAAAGGGCACCTCAAGATAATGGTCTGAAAATTGATGGTTCTGCTCAGGATCGAGTACTTCAAGCAAGGCCGCTGCAGGGTCCCCTCTGAAATCTGATGCCAACTTATCTATCTCATCCATGAGGAACACCGGGTTCTTGGAGCCTGCAGTCCTCAGCCCCTGGATAATCCGCCCAGGAAGGGCACCGATGTAAGTGCGCCTATGACCCCTGATCTCGGCTTCATCCCTCACCCCGCCAAGAGAGATCCTCACAAATTTGCGTCCCAGAGCTTTGGCTATGGACTTGCCCAATGAAGTCTTGCCTACTCCCGGAGGGCCGACGAAACATAGGATAGGCCCCCTAGGCTTGCTCACCAACTTACGGATGGCAAGGTACTCAAGTATCCTCTCTTTGGGCTCATCCAGCCCGTAATGGTCTTGGTCCAGGATCTTCTCGGCATGTTCAATATCAATGGTGTCTTCCGTAACCACGTTCCACGGCAGCGACACCAGCCATTCCAGATATGTCCTCACCACGACCGCCTCAGCCGAAGCTTGGGGCATTTTCTCAAGACGGGCGATTTCCCGAAGCGCCCTTTCTTTTGCGTCATCAGGAAGCCCGGCTTCCTCGACCTTCTGCCTGAACTCTTCAGCTTCACTGGGACCGTCGCCCTTGTCTCCCAGTTCCTTCTGGATGGCCTTCATTTGCTCCCGCAGCCAGTACTCCTTCTGGCTCCTCTCGATCTGCCGGCGCACCCTGAGGTTAATCCGCTTCTCCAAGCCCGCGATTTCTATCTCCCTGTTGAGCACATCAAGCAGCCTCTCAGTCCGCTCGATGACCGAAACTGTCTCCAAAAGTTCCTGCTTCTCGGAAATCGGGATGGGTATGTGGGTTGTCACTGTATCGCACAGGCGTCCTGCCTCGCTCACCCCGGCAATGGAAATCAGGGTCTCAGCAGGTACGTTCCTGGTGACTCCCACATATTCTTCATACTGCTCCATGAGGGTTTTTACCAAGACCTTGTTTTCGTCAGGCCTGGGGCGCCGTTCCAGCAAATCCTCGATAGTGACCATGTATGCAGGTTCCAGGGCGTCGTAAGAGGAAATCCTCACGCGCCTGATGCCTTCCACTACTATGCGAAGGTTGCCTGACGGAGCCTTGGCAACTTCTTTGATTCTTCCCAAAGTACCTACGTTATATATGTCTTCGGGCGAAGGGTCTGTAATCTCTGTGCTCTTTTGCGCACACATAACCAATTCGTTCCCTGAAGCCCGAGCAATGTCCACAGCTCTTAGGGATTTTGGCCGCCCAACCTCTAGCGAAATGGTTATGCCCGGAAACACCAACACGTTTCTCAGCGGCAAAAGCGGGTAGGACTTCCGAACGGCATCTCTCGCGTCACCCATGTTTGACACCTCCCGCATTATCCTCATCCAGTCTCATCATATTGCCTCAACAAAAGCCTGAGTGACACACAGTATAAACGTATTTCCCGTATTCTCTTTGTAAGAATGGAAGTCCTGCTAGGACGCCTGTCAAAACTGGGAATCTCTGCCAGTTTATACACCTGCTCCTATATTGCCCATTCTTACGCTAAATTTTCCTGCCCCGCTACAAAGTGGCCATTACCACTATAGCCATTAGCTTGTCCCTTTATGGCCCAAGAACTTGTGCGTCGCCACCGGGATAGTTGAGAATGTCACTGTGTAGCCGGGGTGTTATCTTTCCGAGCTGACGTCGTACTGTTGTACATATTAGTTTATCGCAAACCCGGAGCGATTGCTATATAACTTGGGAGTCTGATGCCAGGGGGAAGATATGGAGCCAAAAACAGAACAACCCCGGCACTCCCGCTATAGTGCCGGGGCTCAGGCACTCTAAGGTGTCATGCAGTCTCTTCCTTTGGCCTTGGCTTACTGTCTCCTGCCACCAGCACCGGCGGAGCCTTGGATACAACCACGTCTCGTGTGATCACGCACTTGGTAACTTCGGGACGAGAAGGCAGATCGTACATGATCTCAAGCATTGTATCTTCAATCACCGCCCTCAGTCCCCTGGCCCCGGTATTTCTCCGGCTGGCTTCCTGGGCTATCGCCCGGATTGCTTCTTCTTCGAATTCCAGGCGGACTCCGTCCATCATGAACATCTTCTGGTATTGCTTCACCAAGGCGTTCTTGGGTTCTACCAAAATCCTCACAAGGTCATCGTCGCTTAGGGCATCCAGAGTGACTATTATCGGAAGCCTGCCTACAAACTCAGGGATCAAGCCGTACTTGAGCAGATCCTGAGGTTCAATCTGCGCCAGTATCTCCCCGATGGAGGTGTCCCTGCGGGACCGGGGCTCAGACGTGAACCCCAAGGTCTTCTGGCCGATCCTGTTTTGGATTATCTTGTCTATCCCCTCAAACGCGCCTCCGCAGATAAACAGTATGTTGGTGGTATCGATTTGGATGAACTCCTGATGGGGATGCTTCCTGCCACCTAAAGGAGGCACGTTGGCTATGGTCCCCTCAAGGATCTTGAGGAGGGCCTGCTGGACCCCTTCTCCGGAGACATCCCGGGTTATCGACGGATTCTCAGACTTCCGCGCGATCTTATCTATCTCGTCGATGTATATGATGCCCCGCTCCGCCTTCTCAATATCGTAGTCTGCCGCTTGGATAAGCCGCAGCAGAATATTCTCTACGTCTTCACCTACGTACCCTGCCTCAGTAAGGGTAGTGGCATCGGCGATAGCAAAGGGTACGTTCAAGAACTTGGCAAGACACTGAGCGAGATAGGTTTTCCCAGAGCCGGTCGGGCCTAACATCACGATGTTGGCCTTCTGGATTTCTACGTCGTCGTCACCGTGAAACCTGCTTATGCGCTTGTAGTGGTTGTAAACGGCTACTGACAACATCTTCTTAGCTCTCTCTTGGCCAATCACGTATTGGTCAAGGAAAGCTTTGATCTCTCTGGGCTTGGGAATATCCCGCAGATCGTGTTCAGCCTCTTCGTTCATTTCCTCTGCTATGATCTCGTTGCAGAGCTCAATACACTCATTGCAAATATATACACCCGGCCCAGCGATGAGCCGGTGTACCTGATCTTGATACTTGCCGCAAAATGAGCACTTCAAGCCCTTATGCTCTTCGAATTTGGACATCCTTTCACCCCAATTTACTTAGCCGACTTGGGACCGGGAAGAAGGATCTCGTCAACAAGGCCGTAAGCTTTGGACTCTTCTGCGTCCATCCAATAATCCCTTTCAGTGTCCCTTTCGATCTTGTCAATAGGCTGGCCTGTGTGTTTAGCCAGCAGCTTGTTGATTCTCTCTTTCGTCCTGAGGATCTCTTTTGCCATTATCTGAACTTCTGTCGCCTGGCCCTGCACTCCGCCTAGTGGCTGGTGGATCAGGGTCTTGGCGTTAGGCAAGATAAACCTCCGTCCTGGCGTGCCACCGGCTAAGATTACCGCAGCTATGCTAGCGGCAAGCCCTACGCATATGGTGGATACCGGAGGCTTGATATGCTGAATGGTATCGTAAATCGCCAATCCGGCGGTGACCGACCCGCCCGGTGAGTTTATATATACCGATACTTCCTTATCAGGGTCTTCTGCCTGGAGAAACAACAGCTGGGCTACAACCAGGTTAGATAGCTGATCATCCACAGGAGCCCCTACAAACACGATTCTATCCTTAAGGAGCCGCGAGTAGATGTCGTATGCTCTCTCGCCGCGTCCGGTCTGCTCCACAACCATGGGTACCAGATAACTCACATGCTGCACCCCCAATTTATATGATTACCCAATCAAACGCCCGCTAGCATTTTGTCAGAACTTTCAGCTACTATTTTTATTATACACCACGCGTATGGCCTTAGCTGCCTCTAACGGCTTAACCTCGGCGCCTTTGCCCAAGCTTATTCAGTTTGAGCAGTCTCAGCCTGGGATTCAGGCGCTTCGTCTTTCGCTACTTCCTCTTCCTGCTCAGCTGCTGCCCCATCGGAATCATCCTGGTTTTCAGGCTGTTCTTCGGGCGGCAAGGGAGTACCGGCGTTCTCGGCCGCCCTTGACGCAACCAGTTTCAGAGCCTCGATGCGCATAAGCTGGCTGCGGATGTCATCCAGGGCGCCTCTGATTTCCAAAGTGGTCTTGACCGCTTGTGGAGCCTGGTTCATTTCGGCAGCCAGCCCTTCCACAACCCTGTCGACTGACTCTTCAGATACTTGGACGTCTTCTTTCTGAGCCACTGCTTCCAGAACCAAATCGCGTTTTACATCTTGCTCAGCCTGTTTGTTGAACTCAGCCTGGAGATCTTCCAACGACTTTCCTTGTGCCTCAAGATAGTCTTCCAGGCTCACATTGGCATTAGCCAGCCTGTTGAGGAACCTTTCCATGAGGGTCCTTGCCCGCTGGCTTACCATCACTTCAGGGATTTCGCAATGGGCTTTCTGCAACAGCTCTTCTTCAACTTTTCGGGAATGCTCCTCACGGGCCATTCTCAACCGCATTTCCATGAGCTGTTCCCTTATGTCATTGCGCAGTTCTTCTACCGAGGCTTTGCCCACGTTCTTTGCTATCTCTTCAATATCTCCGGGGAGATGCTTCTCGTATACTTCTTTGACTTCTAGTTCAAATTCTATGGTAGTGTCATCCCCGTCCTCCTCAGTGGAAGGATAGGTAGCTGTGAACCGCTTTACCTCACCCTTGTTCATGCCCACCAAGGCTTCCCCGATGCCCGGGATAAAGGTGTACTGGCGGCCTACTTCAAGATAATTTACATCGTCTTCAAAAGGCATCTTGTCTGTGTCAAGTGACTTTACATGGCACGTTACAAAGTGGCCCGGTTCCAAGGGCTTCTCTTCTTCCATGGGCCTCAGCTCAGCCATGCGCTGTCTTAGCATCTCAACCTGCTCGTCAATGTCTTCTTCTGATACGGCCGGAGTTTCAAACGGGACAGAGATTGAATTGTAATCCTCCAGCTCTACCTCGGGTTTGACATAAACCACTGCTCTGAACCGGAGGGGTTCACCTTCGACGAAATGGATGTCGGAAAACTCAGGATTGTCCACAGGAATGATACCGGTCTCCTCCACAGCCTTCATGTACTGCTCCGGGAGGGCTTCCTGGAGGGCCTCGTCGAAAAGCTCGGCACCGTAATACCGCTTCACCAAACTCTTAGGAGCTTTGCCCCGGCGGAAACCAGGGATGGTCACCTGGCGGACAAGCTTGCGGTACGCACGATTGAGGGCTTCGCCTACCACTTCACTGGGACATTCCACGTCAAGCGCAACTCTTGATCCTTCAAGTTTCTCTGTAGTAACCTTCACAGTCTGGTCCTCCTTACACATCCGTAACGGGATGAACACATCACTTCATTACCCACGAATCTATTCATATCATTTATTGGGCGCAAGTGTAATACAAGCTTGAGTATTTTACCAGAAAAGACTAGAAGAAAAAACAGCAATCACCCGCCACCGGCTATTCCAGATACCAATTCTAAGGGATCTGGCCTGGGTGGGCAAATAGCCTTGGCGTACCCAGAACAAGCTGGTTTGCCGAGCCTCATGTGGTTCAAAATAAACCGCTTCCAGCCAAGGCCTGACCTAGCACTAAACAATACGCTCCTCGGCAACCGGAACTGGCCTTGAATTGTCCAGCACGGCTGAACCCTTGCCCGGAACTGACGGGTCACGCAGCACACTTGAATTGTTGGGTGCAAGAGTGGTGCGAGGGAGGGGATTTGAACCCCTACGCCACTTAAGGCACTGGATCCTAAGTCCTATAATCTTTATTTAATCTAGTTTAGCCTAATTTATAAAAGCCCGATTTTACGGGCTTTTCTAGCTTTTTTGCTGGTATAATTTCCCTGCTGGTTTAGTCTTTTCTAATGTAATTCAATTGTTATTGCATTACAAATTGCATTACTGTAGTAACTTTGGATACGGCCTATTGGCTGTTAT
>ERZ773359.1495-NODE-1495-length-32083-cov-6.688960_pt1 | contig 32083 bp, 33 predicted proteins | sample MGYA00374955_ERZ773359 | MGnify/ENA primary metagenome ERZ773359 (study PRJEB29098, sample SAMN04486028) | biogas fermenter metagenome | study: EMG produced TPA metagenomics assembly of the Biogas fermentation microbial communities from Germany - Plant 4 DNA1...
TCTTTATGGACGCAGTTTTAACTTGTTGGATTAAAAAGAGCGTGAAGAATTTTTAAATCTGCCCGTCCAACGGGAAAAATGTGCTAAAGTTGTTGCCTTTGCCACCAGGAAAACGGCGGAAATATTATTAGAAGACGAATAAAGAAAAAAGGGGCTTTGCAAAGAAATTGTTTTGCAAAGCCCTTTTTGTAATCATTTTTTCTTTTTACTGATACTGACCATTTCCACCTGGAATCCTTTTTTACTTTGGCGTACAGTGGCGGCCAGAAAGCCAAAGAAGAAAGCCGCCCAAATGGCCAAAGTAGCCAAAAGGCCAAAAATGATACGTAAAGTTTGCGGCCAAAGCAGCGGTTTACACATCAGTTGCAATAAGGCCAGCAAAAAGCCGCCAAAACCGCTTTTGGCCGGGATTTCCAGTAAAAGCGGTACCACGGCAAGTAATTCTGCCGGTGGAATTAAATAAAGCAAACCAATTAATAAGACCAGGACAAAAACCAGGTTTACCAGGTACATTACTATTGAAGCGCCGGGTGAAATCCGCTGCTGGAAATTGTCCGGATTAAAACGCGCATTATTGATGGAATAATAGAGGCCGATGGCACTGGCGCCAAATGTTAAAAAGACGGCCCCCAACGCCAGCATTAATGTCATGGAGGTAGAGACGCCGGTGGCAAGGGCGGTGCCGGCCAAAAGTGCCTCCATCAGCACCAAGGTTGGCAAGACGGCGCCGATTAATTTGCCCCAGACAACCGGCCATCCGGCCAAAGGCACCGAGTTTAATACCCAGTCGGCTTCACCTTCCCGGCCAAAGGACTGCAGTGCCAACATGCCGCTAAACATAATGGTATACATGATGAGCACGGCAATCATGGAGCTTTGCGATGAAGCGGACTTTGTAAAAAGATACTGTGCCACAAAGACAAACATTAAAATTATCGGTACCAAGTAGCTAAACCATTCCCTGGCATCACGCTTCATATAGAGCAAATCTTTTTTTGCCACCGCCCACATCCCTTGCCAGGGTGAAGACAGTTGCTTGTAAGTGCCGGAGAGCACCAGTGACGTAGCGGTAATTTCCGCTGGTGGCTTTGTTTTTTCAATTTTTTTCCGGCGACGGCGTCCCCCGGCGGCTTGGGAGAGGGAAACCCAGCCTTGCCGGAATCCGCGTTCCACTAAAGTCAATGCCAGGATAAATACGGCAACACCGGCCAAAAGTAATAATAATGTCCAACCCAAGGCAGGTACCAGGTTCCCCACAATACTGTTTGTTAAAGCTTGTGCAGCCCAGCCCCAGGGTAGATACTTCATTGCTGTCAACATTTCCTGTTGCGTGGCCAACCAGGAAGTAAAATCAATTTGTTCGCCACTATTTATCAATAAGTTGGGAATCTGAAATAAAAGCGCAATTAAAATCCCTGCCACGGCACCAATGACGCCGATGGCTTCTCTACTGCGATGAGGCGGTACAATACGCATCACAAGTAGATTTAATAACTCGGCTACAGCGGTGCCCAGTAACCATAGACTTAAACCAGCCAGTAGCACAAAAAGGTAGTAACTAAAGCTTGCTTTAAAGAGAAGACCGTAAAAAAAGCCCGGTAAAAAAATCAAGATAAAGGCAGGCAAAAAATTGCTGCTCAAAATGGCAATGGTTTTAACCAGGAAAACTGCCCGCACCGGTACCGGTGAGACAAATAAAATTTCCAGATCTTCCGACATGTATAGTGTGACAAAAGCTGCTGTTATGCCGAAGAAAATCAAACCGGCCAGCGCACCCAGGAAAATCATGGCTAAAAGGCCTCCGGCCTGTAAAGGATCCATACTGGCCAGGGCGCGGTAAGTAAAGAAACCGAGGAAAAATAAGATGAAGGCGGTACCTATACCCAAACCAAAGAGCGAAATCCAGTAACTGACAGGCCAGTGCCGGATTTTATTCAAGGTTACCCGCTGTTGTGCCCGCAATAGCAGCCGGAAATCGTGCCAGAAGGATTGAACCGGCGGCGGCTCTTTTAAGGGCGGAGGGATAATTGTTTTCATGCTTCATTCTCCCCTTCCAGGCTCTTAATCAGTTCAGCCGTTTCATGTCCTCCTGTCAGTTCCAGGAAAATATCTTCTAAACTTTCATCAGCGTGACCCACCAGCTGCCGTAGTTCTTCCGGACTGCCCTGGGCAATTAATTTGCCTTCTTTTAATATACCCACACGATGGCACATGCGCTCGGCAATTTCCAAGATGTGGGTGGAAAGAAACACGGCGGCACCTTGACGGGCCATTTCCTGTAGTACGTCTTTAAGCAGGCGTGCACTGGCCGGGTCAAGGCCCACTGTAGGTTCATCCAGTAAAATTACCTGGGGCTGGTGAATGAGTGCTGCCGCCAAAACAACTTTTTGACGCATACCATGCGAATATCCTTCCAAGAGATCATCTGCCCGTTCCCATAAACCAAACATTTTAAGCAGCTGTTCAGCCCGTGGGACGGCAACAGCCTTTGGCATGCGGTAAAGGGCAGCGATTAAAGCTAAAAACTCCCGAGCTGAAAGCTTACCGTAAAGTTTAGGTTGATCCGGCACATAAGCCAGCAAAGCTTTAGCCTGGGATGCTTCCGTGGCGATATTATAGCCTGCAATATAAGCCTCACCCTCCGAGGCATCCAAAAGACCGGTTAACATGCGAATAGTTGTTGTTTTTCCTGCTCCATTAGGCCCTAAAAAACCGTAAATTTCTCCTGCCCGCACTTCCAAATTTAGTTGGTCAACTACGGCAACATTGCCATAGCGCTTTGTTAAATTGACAGTTTTAATTAAAACCTCTGCCACAAGCATCCTCCTCTACGCAAAACTTTATCTACATTTATTTCTTCTAGCCACAATGTATTCCTGCCGTCAATTTTACATTATTTGCAAAAACATTTAAAAAAGCAAAAACTTCTGCTGCTTCTTAGTTTTACTTTAAGGGTAAAGCCTTGTGAGGTGCCAAATATTCTCTTGACGCAAACAGAAAAAACGCATATACTAGACTAGTAATTTAGTAAAATACTGACTTACTAATAGCATGAGGGGGCAAATTTAATGAAAATACCTACAACCTTAAAACATAAACCGGTCATTGTCTCTGAAAATTACGAGCATGTTGACGGTCGTTATGCTTACAATTCGGACGCTAAAGGTTTGTCTTTAGGGTTGGCGCAATGGAATGATCGTGGCAAGGTGGAGATTTCCGCCAAAGTTTGGCGCCATACAGGAGAAAAATGGTCGCGCCAGTCGGAAGAATTGCCCTTACACCGTGTGCTGGACTTGGCCATTCTCATTTGCCGCACATTACATTATTTTCAGGATGCTTACCGTTATGAAAAATTTTACGACCCTGGCAAACCTCAAATTGACCGTATCGGCCTGCAGGGAGATGCCATGACGGTTTCCGTCTGTGTAGACAATGAAAAAATTGATGAAGATATCAAACTGTTTCAGCAAGTACTCAATGAAGACGGGGAGCTGTTGGGAGAACGTCTCCGCACCCTTTCCAGAATCCTAAAAGAAATGGGGTATTAAAATGGACCGGCGCAAAGAACTGAAGGCATGGTATAAGCAAATGAAGCCGGAAATGGGTGTGTTTATGATTCTGTCTCCCACAAAGGATAAATGCTATCTTGAAGGGACGCAGGATCTCAAGGGGACTCTAAACAGTACAAAATTTAAATTAAATTTTGGTAATCACCCCAATAAAGAGCTGCAGCAGGACTGGAAAAAATATGGAGAGGTCCGTTTTACCATCCGGGTACTTGAGACCCTGCAGTATGATAAAGATGAAACGAAAACAGATTATAGTGAAGAGTTAGCAATTTTAAAATATCTCTGGGAGGAAAAACTGCAAAAGAAGGGACTGACATTTTATAACGCGAGAGGAGTTTAGATGTAAAGTCCCAAAGAGACAATGAAGAAACCCGGGGTTTGGTTAGCCGCCAGGTAAAAAGAAAGGTGATGGAATCAGCAATTCGTGATGTCTTTGAGTAAAAGAACTACCGGGCAGTGGTCACTGCCCATAACTTCGGAAAGAATTTGTGCATCAACCAGTTTCTCTTTGATTCTTTCCGAGACCAGGAAGTAGTCTATTCTCCAGCCAATATTGCGTTCACGGGAGTTGCGGAAATATGACCACCAGGTGTAAGCATCTTTTTGGTCGGGGTAAAAATAACGGAAAGTATCAATAAAACCTTGTTCTAAAAGTAAAGTAAATTCGGCTCTTTCCTCATCGGTAAAGCCGGCATTTTTGCGATTGGTGTCAGGGTTTTTTAGGTCGATTTCTTTATGGGCTACATTAAGATCTCCACACACAATGACAGGTTTCTTGGCATCCAGTTTTTTTAAGTAAGCCCGGAAAGCTTTTTCCCACTGTATTCTATAAGGGAGTCGTACCAAACCTCTTTGTGAGTTGGGTGTATAAACATTCACCAGGTAAAATGCGGCAAATTCCAAGGTAATAATGCGACCTTCCTGGTCATGTTCTTCCTGGCCGAGACCGTACGTCACAGAAATAGGAGAATGTTTGGTAAAAACGGCTGTGCCCGAATATCCTTTTTTCTCGGCATAGTTCCAGTATTGTTCATAGCCTTCCAGATCCAGCTCAATTTGGCCTTGTTGTAATTTAGTTTCTTGAATGCAAAAAATATCGCTGCCGGCTTGCTGAAAAAATTCCCAAAAACCTTTTTTGATGCATGCACGCAAACCATTTACATTCCAAGAGATTAACTTCATTGCTTTCCCCTCCCTGCAGGTCCGTAGTGAATTCCGCCAAAGTGCTATTTTTGGTACAACAAGAATATATCTGCCAACAGCCAAAGTATACTGGCTGGATTGTTATTTAAGTTCTACATGGTGAGAGATAAACCTTTATTAAGCCTGGTTGCGAAACGTTGACAAGGGCTTTTTGATTGGCTAGAATGAAAAAAGACTTGGCATGTTTTGACTCCCCGGAAAGGGGGTTTTTTTCTAAAGGAGGCGGTCTGTTTGAGCATAAAAGCGCCGCGGGGGACTAAAGATATTTTACCGTCTGAAGTGCCCCAGTGGCAGATGTTTGAAGCGAAAGTGCGGGAAGTATGTAAGCTGTTTGGGTATAGTGAGATTCGCACGCCTATTTTTGAGCATACAGAATTGTTTCAGCGTGGTGTAGGGGAAACAACGGATATTGTTGCAAAGGAAATGTATACCTTTTTGGATCGGGGGAAACGTTCGCTTACCTTGCGGCCGGAAGGAACGGCTTCCGTGGCCAGAGCTTATTTAGAACATAAAATGCAAGGTGAGGCGCAGCCCATTAAGGTGTATTATCTGGGGCCCATGTTTCGTTACGACCGGCCCCAAGCCGGCCGGTACCGGCAATTTCATCAGTTTGGCGTAGAAGTGTTTGGTACAAAGGAACCTACAGTCGATGCGGAAGTCATCATGCTACCGGTGTTCTTTTTCCAAGCACTGGGCTTAAAGGAGTTTACGCTGGAAATAAACAGTGTGGGTTGTCCCCGGTGTCGACAAGCTTACAGGCAGCAATTGCAGGAAGCACTCAAGGAGCGGGTTCCTAAACTTTGCTCTGATTGTGCGGAACGCTATGAAAAAAATCCCTTAAGGATTTTAGATTGTAAAAATGAAAAGTGCAAAGAACTGGTGCAGGATGTGCCGCTTTTAACCGGGGCACTTTGTGCGGAATGTGCCGCCCATTTTGCGCAAGTTAAGCAGGCTTTGGATGCCTTGGGGCAAGAATATGTGGTAAATCCGCGTTTAGTACGAGGTTTGGATTATTACACCAAAACAGCCTTTGAAATTATTTCGCCGGCCTTAGGGGCGCAAAGTTCCATTTGCGGCGGTGGCCGTTATGACAACTTATTGGCAACCATCGGCGGTCCAGATATTCCCGGCATTGGTTTTGCCTTGGGTATAGAACGGGTGCTGGCAGCACTGGAGGCGGAAGGTATATCCAGGAAAGCACCGGATGTGCCTGATATTTTCGTGGCCACAGCCGGCGTGCCGGAGGCGGAAGCTTTAAAGGTTACCATGCAGCTGCGGGAAGCAGGATTGGCTGTCGATAAAGATTATTTAGGAAGAAGTTTAAAGGCTCAGCTAAAATTTGCCGGCAGAAAAGGTATAAAATACGTGATTATTTTAGGTGATGAAGAACTGAAAAATGGACAGGCTACAGTCAGGGATATGCAAGCCGGTTCCCAGGAAGTAGTTTCGTTAAAGGAGCTGGCAGCACACTTGGCTGGTTTGCTGAGGGGGGCAGAATAAATGGAAATACGTACGATTTATTGTGGAGAGCTTCGTAAAGAACATATTGGGCAAACGGTAACATTAAACGGATGGGTACAGCGCCGCCGTGATCACGGTAAATTGATTTTTGTCGATCTCCGTGACCGCAGCGGTTTGGTGCAGGTTGTGTTTAATTATGAACAAGATGAGGAAATGTTTGCCCTGGCTGAGAGTATCCGCAGTGAATTTGTGTTGAGTGTGCGGGGCAAAGTTGTGGCCCGTGATCCGGAGGCGATTAATCCGAAATTAAAAACCGGTGAAATCGAAGTGCACGCGGAAGCGCTGACCATTTTAAACAAAGCAAAAACGCCGCCTTTCTATATTGAAGACGGCATAGATGTGGAAGAAAACGTGCGGCTGAAATACCGGTACTTGGATCTGCGGCGGCCGGAGATGTTACAAAATTTAATGCTGCGTCACCGGGTAACCCAGTTGGTGCGGCAGTTTTTAGATCAGGAAGGCTTTTTGGAAATTGAAACACCCATGCTGACTCGCAGTACGCCGGAAGGAGCGAGGGATTACCTGGTACCAAGCCGTGTCAATCCGGGCAACTTTTACGCTTTGCCGCAGTCGCCGCAGCTTTTTAAGCAGTTGTTGATGGTTGCCGGTGTAGAGCGTTACTTCCAAATCGCCCGTTGTTTCCGCGATGAAGATTTGCGTGCAGACCGGCAGCCTGAATTTACGCAAATTGATATTGAGCTGTCTTTTTGCAACCAGGAAATGATTATCGAGCTGGTGGAAAAAATGCTGGCCCATGTTTTTGCCGGCGCCCTGGGAGAAAATCTTTCCCTTCCTTTCCCGCGCATATCTTACCGGGAAGCCATGGAGCGTTTTGGTTCCGATAAACCGGATACCCGCTTTGGTTTGGAATTAAAAGATATTTCCGCAGTAGTGAAAGATTGTGGTTTTAAAGTTTTTCAACAAGCAGTGGCCGGCGGCGGGGTGGTAAAAGGGATAAACGCCAAGGGATGTGGAGGTTTCAGCCGGCGGGAAGTTGATGAACTGACGGCTTATGTGGCACAGTTTAAAGCCAAAGGTTTGGCTTATATGTACGTAGAAGAAAATGGCGTCCGTTCACCCATTGCCAAATTTTTTGATGAAGAAACTCTAAAACGCATTGTAGAAATTTTAGAGGGTGAACCTAATGATTTATTATTGTTTATTGCCGATAAACCGGAAGTGGCTTATCAGGCTTTAGGTGAATTGCGCCTGCACTTGGGTAAACGCCTGCAGCTAATTGATAAAACAAAACGTAATTTTTTATGGGTTGTCGATTTTCCTCTGCTTTATTATGATGAGGATGAAGGACGTTATGTGGCCAACCACCATCCTTTTACATCGCCGCGCGATGAGGATTTGGCGATTTTAGAAAGCAAACCACAGAATGTTTTGGCAAAAGCTTACGATTTAGTTTTAAACGGTGTGGAATTGGGTGGAGGCAGTTTGCGGATTTATAGGCGGGATATACAGGAAAAAATGTTTAAGCTTCTTGGCTTTACCGCAGAAAGTATTCGAGAGCAGTTTGGCTTTTTAATGGAAGCTTTTGAATACGGCACCCCGCCACACGGTGGCATTGCCTTTGGTCTTGACCGCCTCATCATGCTTATGGCGGGCAGGGATTCTATCCGCGATGTGATTGCTTTCCCCAAGACAGCCAGCGCCACTTGTTTGCTGACTTCTGCTCCTTCTACAGTGACGAAAGAACAATTAAAAGAGCTCCATATCCAGACGGTTAAACCGCAAAAAGCATAGTTTATGAGGATAATTTTAGTTTTGATACCAGGTCATGGAGGATGTTGGAGCCGCGGGAAATAATTACGCCGGTTAAAAGGTAGTCAAGAACCGGTAAAGGTGAGGTAATACCGAAAATCTCCATCAGGCCGTTTTTGGTACTGACACAAAGGATCATACCTAAAAGGACGGCAATGACACGGCTGTAACGTGAGCGTACTGAAGGAAAGATAGATTTGACAATTTCCGTGGTAAATTCGACAATTACGGCAAGCACAACAATGGTTGTAAGGGCTTCAAATGTCATCGTATCACAACCTTTCTTTTCTTAGTACATGTTTATGGAAATATGCCGCTTTATATGTTGGGATCTTCCACTTGCTTGTCGGAAAAATCCTTGCTATAATTAACGTACAAAAGCAATATGTTTATAAACCCTGCTATGTTTGTGTCAGCCGTTAAAAGTTTTGAGCTAACACTTATGAAAAGGGAGTCCGGGCTCTGAATGTGGCACATATGCCTTTGCTCACGAGGACATGTAAAGCATTCAGGAGGACACCCACCTGTAGAGAGAGCAGTTCAAAACTAACGGACCACGGCATGGTGGGGTTTTTCTTTATGTAAAAATGCGTAAAAAAGTGAAAATTTGTATGATCGGGGCTCTGGGCGGTACGATAATAGAGGACAAAGGGGTGTGAAAATGGACGAAAAGCGTCGCCAATTAATTAACAGGCTAAACCGGATTGAAGGTCAGGTAAAAGGGATTAAGAAAATGATTGAGGAAGGCCAGAATTGCGCGGAAATTTTAATGCAAGTGGCCGCCGTGAAAGCAGCAATCAATAAAGTGGGAACGATGGTTTTCCAGACGCATTTTAGAAGCTGCCTGGAAGCTGCCGTGGAGGAGCAACAGGATATGGATTTTGTCGACGAGCTTATGAATTTGTTGGGGAAATATATCAGCTAGGAAAAATATGAATTTAATGTGAAGATTGAAATATGCTGTTGACAATACAGCATATTTTTGTTCATAATTAGTACCAAAAAACAAAATACCCCGAGGAGGTATTTTATGCAGCAGGAAAGTTTGTCGGTGATTACTGCCTTTGGCGCCGGAATTGTTACTTTTTTTTCCCCCTGCCATTTACCCCTTTTACCGGCCTATCTTGGTCTTTTAACCGGATCGGTAAACGGTACACAACAGGCAAAACAGCAAAAGAATCGGATACTTTTTAACAGTTTGAATTTTGTGGTAGGTTTTAGTGCCGTGTTTGTCCTTTTAGGCCTTGCGGCCAGTTGGTTTGGCGGTTTTTTTGCTCCATATCAGGCCATTGTACAACGCATTGCCGGAGTTTTAATTTTACTTTTTGGTTTACACCTGGCCGGGATCTTATCTTTTGCTTTTCTTAACATGGAGCGACGTGTGCAATACCGCCCGCGGGCGGCAGGCCCCGGAGCGTCACTTTTAATGGGAGTAACATTTGCTGCCGGCTGGACGCCTTGTATTGGTCCGGTCTTGGGGGCAATGATTGCCTATGCGGCAGCCACAGGCGGCGGTGTTGCTTTATTTGCGGCTTTTGCCTTGGGTATGGCCATACCGTTTCTATTGGCGGCTTTTTTAGTGGAGCATTTGCATCGCTTGCTGGCGCGCCATTACCAGCTTCTGCCCGATGTGCAGCGGGTATTCGGTTATTTTATGATAGTTTTAGGTATACTTGTCTTTTTTGGTCTAATATGGTAAAAAGAGGTGGTTGCATGAAAAAGTTTTTACCCCTTAGCATTACAGTTTTAATTGTGGTTGCGGCCATCTTCCTTTTGCAGAAGCAGTTTAGCCAAAAGGCAAATAATTTAGCACAGGATTCTGTGCAAGCTTTGCCGGTGGGGCTGGAAGTAGGAATGCGAGCTCCTGATTTTATCCTTAAGGATCTGGATGGCAATGAGGTTAGTTTGGCAGAACAAAGAGGAAAAGTTGTCATGTTAAATTTTTGGGCCCTTAGTTGCCCTTACTGCCGGGCCGAGATGCCGGATATGCAACAAGTTTACTCTGAATTACATAGTGAAGGTTTCATGATTTTGGCTGTTAACATTAGCGACAGCCCGGCGGAAACAGCCGCTTTTATGCGCCGGCATGATTACACTTTTCCGGTGCTAATTGATGAAGATTGGCGAGCCGGTATTCTTTATGAGGCGTATTCGATTCCGAAAACTTTTCTGTTGGATCGCCAAGGTGTGATCCGCCATGTGCAATATGGACCGCTAAATGCCGATACACTTCGTACCCTGGTGAAAGAATTATTGTAATACGGGCGTGAGGCCATCTTGAGGAGTAGTTTTTTACTGAAAAAAATACTATAATGGATGATGCAGGAAAAAATGAGCTACACTAACAACGCGTTGGTGTAGCTAAATTTCCACTACCCTGTGATAACTTTCTAAGGAGGGTGTAAATGTTATTTGAGAAAAAAGGCTCGGCCAATACTGAGATGACGTTAAAACTGGCAGTAAAAAGGGCAGAAGAGCTGGGTATTGAGCATTTTGTGGTGGCCTCCAATACGGGAGAAACTGTACGCAAACTGCTAAAGCTGGTGCCGGCACATGCCGTGGTCTGTGTCACTCACCATACCGGTTTTGCCAAACCCGGTGAACAGGAAATGCCTCCGGAAGTAAGAGAGGAGCTAATAAAAGCAGGTGTGAAGGTTTTAACGACCACTCATTTACTTGGTGGAGTAGATCGCGGGGTAGAAAATAAATTTGGTGGCACCTATCCAGCCGGCATTATTGCCCATACCTTGCGCATGTTGGGACAGGGCGTCAAGGTGGGAGTGGAAATCGCCTCCATGGCTTTAGACGCCGGTATGATTCCCTACGGCAAAGATATTATTGCCATCGGTGGCTCCGGTCGTGGCGCCGATACGGCTTTGGTGGTCCGCCCCGCCCATGCCAAAGATTTTTTTGAGGGGCGAGTGCGTGAAATAATCTGCAAACCGCGTAATTTTTAAAATGCGTACAGGCATTGACAAATTAGGTTTTAGCATACAATGGTAGCAGCCGCTTTTTAAAAGCAGGAAAATGGTAAGTAGGCACCGGAGGGTGTGATTTTGTAACCCAAAACAAGAAGGAGGCGCAGATGGAAGCTTTTGACGGCAAGGTGGAGTTTTTATGTCTGGGATGCGGCTTGCAGGGGTTGGCCCAGCGGCCTCCGGCGGGAGAAACAGAAAATTTGTGTCCAAGATGCGGTGAGCGTGTGATTACATCTTTACTGCTGAAAAAAGAAAAATTTGAATATTTAACTGTCTGAATATGGGAAAGCCCAAGGGGCTTTCTTTTTTTTCTTAAAAAAAGTTAAGTTTTTATAAAATATTTTGGGCCGGTAAGCAGGAAATTACAAATAATCGTGGAATTGTAGTCGAAAGTGGGTAAAAGTGGTGGGAAGTGGGGAGTTGTATACGAAAGGGGTGGGAAGTCCATGTTCATGGGGGAGTATCAACATGTGCTTGATGCTAAAGGGCGCATGATCATGCCGGCCAAGTTTCGTGAAGGGCTGGGCGAGCGCTTTGTCATTACCCGTGGCCTGGATAACTGCCTTTTCGTATATCCGCTTTCCGAATGGACACAACTTGAACAAAAATTAAAAGCACTGCCCTTTACCCGTTCTGACGCCCGGGCCTTTATGCGCTTTTTCTTTTCCGGGGCAGCAGAATGCGAGTTGGATAAACAAGGGCGAATTTTAATCCCAAATAATTTACGTGAACATGCCAAATTAAAAAAAGATGTAGTTGTGATTGGTGTTTCCAACCGGGTAGAGATTTGGAGTCAGGAAGTTTGGAAGCAATATAGTGAAGAGACTGGATTATCTTTTGAAAGTATTGCGGAAAAAATGATAGATATAGAGCTGTAATTCAAGGGGGATAAGAAGCGGAAAAACCGCTAGATAAGGATGTGTACAACATGCAATTTGCTCACAAGCCTGTCCTGCTCGAAGAGACACTGGCTGTGTTAGCACCGCAGCCGGGAGAAATATTTGTGGATGGAACTGTCGGTGGAGGCGGGCACAGCCGCGAAATTTTAAAAAAAATTTTGCCGGGGGGCCGCCTCATTGCCATTGACCAGGATAGTAACGCTTTGCAAGCGGCAGCGTCCAACTTGCGCCAGTATGCCCATGCCATAACTTTTGTGCAGCGTAATTTCTCCGAACTTGACAAAATTTTGGCTGAATTGGGCGTGGAGGCTGTGGACGGCATCCTTTTTGATATCGGTGTTTCCAGTCACCAACTGGATGAAAGTGAAAGAGGTTTTTCCTATCAAGCGGACAGCCGTTTGGATATGCGGATGAATCAAAACGATAAAATTACTGCTGCCGATTTGGTCAATAAATTAGATGCAAAATCGCTGGCCAGGATTATTCGCGATTTTGGGGAGGAATTGTGGGCGAAACGTATCGCAGAATTTATTGTTCACAGGCGGGAAACACAAGGGCCCATCGAAACCACCGGCCAACTGGTGGAAATTATTAAAGCTGCCATTCCGGCCAAAGCAAGACGCCGCGGTCCACACCCGGCGCGGCGTACGTTTCAGGCTTTGCGCATCGCCGTTAATGATGAATTAAATGTTTTGGAAAAAGGTTTGCAAACTGCCATTAAAGCGCTACGGCCGGGAGGAAGGCTGGCAGTAATTACTTTTCACTCCCTGGAAGATCGGATTGTAAAAAAAATACTGCAAAATGCGGCGGCCGGCTGTGTGTGTCCGCCGGGTTTGCCCCAGTGTGCCTGCGGGCAAAAACCGGAAATCAAGATCCTGACAAAAAGGCCGCTGCAGGCTAGTATGCAGGAAATAAAAGAAAACCCGCGGGCACGCAGCGCTAAATTGCGTGCGGCAATGAAAGTTCTAAATGAGGGGAAAGGTGAATAAAGTTGTTAGTAGCAAAAAAAAGTAGCCATGCATGGCAACCGTCACAATTTCAACCGGAATTTAAGACAAAAGCCCGCAAACAGGTTCAAGCAATAAGCGTATCTCTAAAAATTAAAATGCTGGCGGCAGTTTTTGTTTGTGCAATTATGGCGATTATTGTCGTTGCCCATGCCATCAAAACGGTTGAAATGACAAGACAGGTTGAGCAGGCTAGGGCTGAACTACAAGTCTTGCAGGAAGAAGCACAACATTTAAAACTAGAAATAGCAGCTTTACGTACACCTGAACGTTTAGAACAAAAGGCATATGAATTGGGAATGCAATATCCTAAACGTGACCAATTAATTATTCTTTCCTATGGAGCACCGGAAGATTAAAGAGAAAGTGGAAACACAGAAACTTTATATGGTTTAAATCCTGGGAGGGTTAGCTTTGAGCAGGCAAACGATCTCGAATATCACTGTGAAAAGGAGACTAATCTTCCTTTTCTTTTGTATGGTAGCAGCAGTTTTTGCATTAATCCTCCGTCTCGTTTGGGTACAATTGATCAAAGGACCGGAGTTGCAGGAAAGAGCCTGGGAACAATGGACACGAGCTAACCCGGCGCGTGCACAGCGGGGAGATATTTTTGATCGTAACGGAAATTTATTGGCAGGCAGCGCCAGTTCTCTCAGTATTTTGGCACGTCCACGGCAAATTGAAGATAAAGCGAGTGTGGCCCGGCAGCTGGCCCCCATTTTGGCCATGGAGGAAGAGCGGATTTTAGACTTATTAAGTCGACAGGTAGATTCTGTTTATCTTAAAAGACAATTGGACGAGGAAATTGCTCAGGAAATCCGCAAACTGGACCTGGAAGGTATTTATTTTGCTCCCGAGCCTAAACGCTACTATCCCCATAAAAAGTTGGCTTCACAGTTGCTTGGGTTTGTTGGTATTGATGAGGGTTTGGCAGGCTTGGAAAATCAATATGAATCGGTGTTGGCCGGGCAGGATGGGCGGATTGAAATGCAGACGGACGGCAAAGGAAAGAAAGTACCCCAGGGAGTGGAAAAATTTATTCCGCCCATCGAAGGAACAGATTTGATTTTAACCATTGATCAGAATATTCAGTTTATTATGGAGCGGGAAATGGAGCGGGTGATGCTGGAATCAGAGCCCCTGGGTATCTATGCCATTGCCATGGACCCGCAGACAGGTGAGATACTAGGCATTGCCGGTAAACCGGATTTTGATCCCAACAATTATGCCGATTACCCGCCGGAGAACTGGAAACTCACCCCTATTACCAATACCTTTGAGCCCGGTTCAACTTTTAAACTGGTTACGCTGGCAGCGGCCATTGAGGAAGGACATTTTCGTGCTGATGAAGGATTTTTTTGTACTGGTTATGCTAAAGTTGCCGGTACTTCCATTGGTTGTTGGACCCGGGGGCGCGGCGGCCATGGTCCCATTACTTTTACAGAAGTAGTACTTGGTTCCTGTAACCCCGGCTTTATTGAGCTGGGCAACCGTATTGGGGCCGACAAGCTTATGGAGTATGTAAAAGCTTTTGGTTTTGGACAGAAAACCGGCATTGACATCATTGGTGAAGGAACCGGTATTTTATTTTCACCTCAGCAATACGGTCCTGTGGAAGCTGCCACCACAAGTTTTGGGCAGGGTGTATCTGTTACTCCCATTCAGCAAGCGGTGGCTGTAGCCGCCATGATCAACGGCGGTTACCTGCTGAAGCCTTATGTGGTAAAAGAAATGCGGGACCATGAGGGTAATGTACAAAGGAACGAGCCGCAAGTATTGCGGCGTGTAATATCCGCAGAGACTTCCGAAGAAGTAAAACGAATTATGGAATTGGTGGTAACGGACGGCAGTGGTAAAACGGCGTACATGGAAGGATACCGCATGGGCGGCAAAACCGGAACGGCGCAAAAGGTGGGTCCTGGCGGTCGTTATATAGACGGGCAATATATTTTGTCTTATATTGGTTTTGTCCCGGTGGAAGATCCAAAGATTTTGCTTTATATTGCCGTTGATGCTCCCCAGGTAGGTCCCCAGTGGGGATCGCAAGTGGCTGCGCCCATGTATAAGCGCATGATGGAAAGTATTTTGCAGTACATGGAAATTCCCCCTTCCACCGTGGCCACGGAAACAGTACCCAAAATTGTGGAAGTGCCTAATTTAATTGGTCTCCCCTTGGATGATCATACCATTAGCTTATTGGAAGAAGCAGGTTTACTGGTGCGCTATATTGGGCAAGGCAATGAAATTTTGAATCAGACGCCTAAAGGCGGGGCCAGGGTCCCGCTACAAACGGAAGTTTTAGTATACTTGGGACCAGAAAACACAGAAGAAGAAATTGTGGTGCCTGATTTGCAAGGCAAAACTTTGCGGGAAGCAACGGAAATTCTTAACTGGTTGGGGTTAAAAATTAATAGCAGCGGATCCGGTGTCATTATCCGGCAAGAGCCGGAGCCGCAGGCCAAAGTGAAAAAAGATACGGTTATTAACGTAGAACTTGCCGTGCCTGGACAGGAGCAGGCGGAAGATGCCCCTTAAAGCAAAAGGTTAGATGGTAGAGGAAAGAAGTTATTGTTGAAGGTGTGACAAAGCGTACAAGGGGGTATAATAGCAGGATGAAAACGCTTGCCCAATTGGTCGGCTGTTTGCTGCACGCCGAAGTCCGGGGCCCCTTGGACCGCCAAGTGACGGGAATTTGTTACCATTCATCCCGTGTTCGTCCAGGCAATATCTTTGTTTGCCTCCCGGGCACTCGCACCCATGGCAAGCGGTATGTGGCAGAAGCTGTGGCTGCCGGAGCTTGTGCCATTGTTACGGATCTAGATGGTTTGCCGGCCGGCAAAGCCACAGTTGTACGTGTGCCTAATACACGGTTGGCATTGGCATTGCTGTCAGCAAATTTTTATGATTATCCTGCAAAAAATTTAGTTTTGACCGGTGTTACCGGCACCAACGGCAAAACCACCACAACTTACTTGATTGATGCCTTGTTGAAAAGCGCCGGAGCAGCCACCGGGCTTATTGGGACTATCAGCTATCACATCCGGGGCCGGGAATACCCTGCTTTCGCTACAACGCCGGAAGCATCCGATTTGCAATATTACCTGCACAAAATGCTGGAAGCCGGAGTCACTCACGTCACCATGGAGGTATCTTCCCATGCTTTGGCGTGGGGGCGAACGATAGGCTGTGATTTTGATACTGTGGTGCTAACAAATATAACAGAAGATCACCTTGATTTTCATGAAACTTTTGCACATTACTTGGAAAGTAAGAGTAAACTTTTTGCCTGGTTAGGTTCCATGCCTGTCAAAGGCAAGCGTTTGCGCCGTGCAGTCATTAATGGTGACGATTTGCACTGGCAGCATTTGGCCGACCAGACACCGGCGGAAGTGCTACTTTACGGGCTATCCCCTCACTGCCATGTTCGCGCTTCCAATGTACGCGTCATGCAAGACGGTGTGCGCTACCGTTTAGACACTCCTGTGGGCGGGTTGACTATACAGTTGAAAATGACAGGACTTTTTTCGGTATATAATTCACTTGCTGCTGTGGCGGTGGGGCTTTTGGAAGGTTTGGGGCTTGGGCATATTAAAGCTGTGCTGGAGGAAATACCGGGTATTCCCGGGCGTTTTGAACTTGTTGATGCCGGACAGGATTTTACCGTCATTGTAGATTATGCTCATACCCCTGACGGTTTGGAGAATATTTTGCGAGCTGTGCGCGAGTTTGCGCAAGCTAAAGTAATCACCGTCTTTGGTTGCGGCGGAGAACGTGATCGCAGTAAGCGGCCGCTGATGGGAGAAGTGGCGGGCATGTATAGCGATTACTGTGTGGTGACATCTGACAATCCCCGCGGAGAAGATGAATGGCAGATTATCCAGGAAATCCTGCCCGGTTTAGAGAAAGAAATGAGTAAAGAGCAATATGTTGTGTTGCCGGATCGTAGAGAAGCCATTTCCCATGCTTTAAACCTGGCCCGCAAAAATGATGTAGTGGTTATTGCCGGAAAAGGACATGAGACACAGCAAATTTTTCGCGATTACGCAATTCCTTTTGATGATCGACAAGTAGTGCGGGAATTATTACAGAGGAGACGAACGTAAATGGAAATGAACTGCAGGGCGGTGGCCGCGGCTGTGAAAGGGAAAATTATTGCCGAGGGCCCGGAGGATAAATGGATTCGCCGGTTTGTCATTGACTCCCGGCAAGTGGGCCCGGGTGATTTTTTTGTTCCTTTAGCCGGTGAACATACAGATGGACACAAGTTTATCGCACAAGCGGCACAAAATGGTGCCATAGGTTGCTTCGTGCGGGAAAATAAAGCGGTGGAAATTCCGCCAAACTTTTTTGTTATCTCTGTCCCCGATCCCCTTGTGGCGCTGCAGGAGCTTGCCGCCATCTACAGGCAAAAATTTAATCTGCCTGTAGTGGGGGTTACCGGGTCGGTAGGTAAAACAACCACGAAAGATTTAATTGCCGCCGTCCTGTCCGCCCGTTTTAAAACTTTAAAAACAGAAGGAAATTTGAATAACGAAATTGGTTTGCCGCTGATGCTTTTGCGCCTGGATTCAAGTATAGAAGCAGCCGTTTTCGAAATGGGGATGAGCGGCTTTGGCGAAATTAAATTTCTTGCCGGCCTGGCCCAACCATCAATCGGTGTGATCACCAATATTGGCGAATCACACCTGGAGACACTGGGCAGCCGCGAAGGTATTGCCCGGGCAAAATGCGAATTGCTTGAGCAGTTACCCGCTGACGGGGTGGCAATTGTCAATGGTGATGAACCTCTCCTGGAAAATTACGTGCAAAAACTAAAATGCCCGCATGTAACTTTTGGTTTTTCGCCAGCGGCAACCATCCGCTGCCGTGCTGAAACGGTGAAAAACGGCGAGAAGCAAATTTGTCTTAGTCAGAAAAACTACCCAGACCTCTGGCTTGAGCCTCCCTTGCCGGGAAAACATAATATTTATAACCTCATGGCGGCAGTTGCTGTGGGACGGTATTTACAATTGACCGACGCTGAAATTACAGGCGGTTTAAAAAACGTGGCTTTTAGTGCCATGCGCCTGGAAACAGTTACACTGCCGCAGGGATATAATATAATTAATGATGCTTATAACGCCAGTCCTACATCGATGGCAGCAGCTTTAGATGTCTTACAGGAACTGTCACAAGGGGCAGGGAAAATTGCTGTCTTAGGCGATATGTTGGAGTTGGGGAACCTGGAAAAGGAAGGACATCTCCAGGTTGGCCGGCTGGCGGCCCAAAGCGGCTTAAAAGCTTTGGTGGTTATGGGTAGCCGCGCCCGCTGGATTGCCCAGGGAGCAAAAGCTGCCGGCATGCCTGGAGAAGCTATTTTTTACTGTGATACGCATGTACAGGCCGCTGCTTTACTTAAGCGGCTGGCGGAAAAAAATGACTGGATTTTACTGAAAGGGTCTCGGGGCATGAAGATGGAAGAAGTGCTATACGCCCTGCGGAGGGGAGCAGAATGAATCGACAATTAGTACAAACAGCAGTTTTAGCTTTTTTAATCGGCATTATCATTGCACCTATTTTTATCAGTCTGGTAAAAAAACTGGCTTTAGGACAGCAGATTCGGGAGGAAGGACCACGCAAACATTTTAAAAAAGCCGGTACTCCCACCATGGGCGGTATGATTTTTCTTTTGGCTTTTTTACCGGTTGTACTGCTTTTTGCGCCTAAAGATGCAAACTTGTACTTGGCCATGTTTATGGTCTTGGGCAATGGCCTTATCGGTTTTATTGATGACTTTTTAAAAGTTGCCCGTAAAAAATCGCTGGGTTTAAAGGCGCGCAGTAAGATTATCGGGCAAATCATTGTGGGTATTTTGTTTTATCTGGGCTGGATAGCGTCCGGCCAGGCCAGTACCGTGCTTACTGTTCCTTTTACCAATTTTTCCTTTGCTTTAGGTCCGCTCTATATTGTATTTTTGTTGTTCTTTATTTTAGGTTATACCAATGCCGTTAATCTTACGGATGGTGTTGACGGATTGGCCGGGGGCACAGCCATTCTCGCTCTGCTTTCTTATCTCTTAATTGCCTTTAAATTTGGTCCGGTTTCTCTCTCTTACTTCAGTGCCGCTATGATTGGAGCGGTATTTGCTTTTTTAGTTTTTAACCTGCATCCGGCCCGGGTATTTATGGGCGATGTGGGCTCTTTGGCTTTGGGCGGTGCTTTGTCCGCCCTGGCAGTATTGACGAAAACAGAGTTGTATTTACTGATTATTGGCGGGGTTTTTGTCATTGAAGCCTTTTCCGTGATCATTCAGGTGATTGTTTATCAGAGCACAGGCAAACGCGTTTTTCGCATGAGCCCCCTGCATCATCATTATGAATTGGGTGGCCACAGTGAATGGCGCGTGGTGACAGGATTTTGGGCAGTAGGTTTTATTTTTGCCGTCATTGGATTGCTGCAACTTGGCGCGCTTTAGTTTTCAGGGAGAAAGGGAGTAGACTATGAATTTACAAGGGAAAAAAGTGCTGGTAATCGGCTTGGCGCGCAGCGGCATGGCCAGCGTGCGCCTTCTGTTGCAGGAAGGTGCTAAAATTGTCGTCAATGAGCGGCGTGAGTTATCGCAGTTAGATCCCGAAGAACTTGCATTTTTAAAAGCACATCCGGAAGTACGCTTTGTCGGCGGCGGACATCCACCGCAGTTGGTGGACCGGGAGACAGTTTTAGTGATTAAAAACCCGGGAGTGCCGCCGGATTTGCCGCTACTGCAAAATGCCCTTGCCGCCGGGATTCCGGTGATTACAGAGGTGGAGCATGCCTTTTGGCATTTACAAGGGAAACTGGTGGCTATTACCGGCACCAACGGCAAAACCACCACCACTACACTGACCGGGGAAATCTTTAAAGCTGCAGGGAAAAAAACATTTGTGGCGGGTAATATTGGTTTACCGCTGTCGGCAGTGGTTGGCAAAGACGGGCCGCAAGATCTAATTGTAGCTGAACTAAGCAGTTTTCAACTGGAAGGCACAGAAAATTTTCGTCCCCAGCTGGCAGCTATTTTAAACGTTACCCCTGACCATCTTGATCATCATGGCAGTATGGAAGTATACCGTGAAGCAAAGGCAAAAATTTTTGCCAACCAGCGCCGGGAAGATGTGCTTGTACTTAATGCGGATGATCCCGAAACTTACGCTTTACGCAAGCGACCGCTTTCTCAAGTTTATTACTTTAGCCGCAAAAACAAAGTGGAGCAAGGCGCCTACCTGCAAAACGGCATGATTTTTTTGCGCGACCAAGAGCAGGAAGTTGCTGTTTGTCCAGCGGAAGAATTGGCCATGTTGGGAGCACATAATGTGGAAAATGCTTTGGCAGCAGCCCTTTTGGCTTGGTTGGGGGGAGTCGACCAGCAGGTGATTGCCAAGGTGCTCAAAACTTTCCCCGGTGTTGCCCATCGTTTGGAATTTGTGCGTACATTTAATGGGGTGGATTACATTAATGATTCTAAAGGCACCAATGTTGATGCAACCTTGAAAGCACTGGAGGCCTTTTCGCGTCCCATTATACTCATTGCCGGAGGATACGAAAAAGGAGCGGATTTTATACCGCTGGCACAAGCCATGCCGGGGCGGGTGAAGCATGTTGTAATTATCGGCCAAGTAGCAAAACGACTGGCGGCAACCCTTGAAAGTTCAGGTTTTTCTTCTTTTTCCCTGGCCAGCAGTTTGGAAGAAGCTGTGGGACTGGCACAAAAACAGGCACAAAAAGGTGATGTGGTACTGCTGTCGCCGGCTTGTGCTTCGTGGGATATGTTTCAAGATTTTGAGGAACGTGGAGAGTTGTTTAAAAAGGCAGTCTGGGCATTGGGGGGAAATTAAACATGACCGGCAAAAACCGGAATCTCCGCAAAAAAGAGGCGGATTTTATTCTCCTTTTTTGCACGATGACGCTCTTGGCCATTGGCGTTGTCATGGTTTTTAGTGCCAGCTACTATGTCATGCAGGACCGCAGTGACCCATATTTTCACCTGCGCAGACAAGTAATGTGGGCAGCACTGGGCTTGGTGGGAATGCTTTTTTTTAGTAATTATAGCTATTGGAAATTAAAACGCTGGACTAATCTTTTTCTCCTTGTCAGTTTTTTGCTGCTTGTGGCTGTCTTTATTCCAGGTATAGGGGTAGAAATATACGGGGCGAAGCGCTGGATTGGCATAGGCAGTCTCACGGCGCAGCCATCCGACATGGCAAAGCTTGCTTTGGTCATGTTTGCCGCCGCCTACCTTTCCCAAAAAAAAATCCGGATAGAAAACTTTTTTCAGGGTCCACTACCTGTTCTGGCTGTCATGGGCATCTTTTTTCTCGTCATTTTGAAACAGCCTGATTTGGGGACGGCTGTCGTTTTGGCCGGAACAATTATGATTGTTGTTTTTGTGGCCGGAATGAAAATACAGCATGTTTTTGGGGTTGCTCTTTGTGCCGTGCCGCTGATGGTTTATTTAATGTTAAGTGAGCCTTACCGCCTCAGGCGTTTACTTTCTTTTCGTGATCCTTGGGCGGATCCCTTGGATACAGGTTATCAAATTATTCAGTCCTTATATGCCATTGGGCCCGGCGGACTTTTTGGGGTGGGTTTAGGACACGGCAGGCAAAAAATGTATTATTTGCCTGAACCGCATAGTGATTTTATTTTCGCCGTCATTGGCGAGGAACTAGGTTTCATTGGCACCAGCAGTGTTTTAATCTTATTTTTCCTTTTGTTTTGGCGTGGCTTTAAAATTGCTCTGTCGGCACCTGATGCGTATGGAAGCCTTTTAGCTACAGGGATTACCGGCATGATTGGTTTGCAGACATTAATGAATATTGGTGTGGTTACCGGCTCCATTCCGGTGACAGGTATAAATTTGCCGCTCATTAGTTCCGGTGGTTCCTCCTTATTCTTTACTTTGTGCAGTATTGGTATTTTACTTAATATTTCTAAATACACCAGGTAGGGGGTAGGCAGATGCGAGTTTTATTTGCCGGGGGCGGCACAGGTGGTCATATCTATCCTGCTTTAGCCTTGGCCCGCTATCTTCGCCGGCAGGAAAAAGCGGAAGTCTTATTTGTCGGCACAGAACGCGGGATGGAAAAAGAGATTGTACCCCAAGCCGGTTTTGCCTTGGAAACAATCCCGGTTATCGGCCTTGAGCGGCGTCTTTCCCTACGCTTGGTGCGGACAGCTTTGCTGGCGGCCAAAGGAGTGAGAGAGGCAAGAAAAATTTTGGCTGCTTTCCGGCCTGATGTGGTGGTGGGGACAGGCGGATATGTGGCAGGCCCGGTAGTTTTGGCAGCCAGACTAGCACGAATTCCTACAATTATTCATGAGCAAAATGCCATTCCCGGGCTGACTAATATTTGGTTATCCCGCTTGGCAAACCGGGTTTGCCTGAGTTTAGCAGGCAGTGAGCAGTATTTTCCCCGCCCGGAAAAAACAATTTTGACAGGAAATCCGCGCGCTTCCGAGGCTGTACAAGCAGCAGCCGATGGTTCCACTGTTTTGCAGCCGCAGCTTGCACCCGGCCGGCCTGTACTTTTATGTGTAGGCGGCAGTCACGGTGCGGCGAAATTAAATGAAGTTTTTAGCGGTTGTTTGGAGTTGATTTTAACGGCTTGTGAAGCACAGATAGTATACATTACCGGCCCTAAATATTATGAACCCATAAAAAAACAAACGGAACTTATAAGGAGGCGTTTTGCCGACCGGTTACATATTTTGCCTTATCACCGGCAGCTGCCGCGCCTGCTGGCGCAAACAGATTTGGTAATCAGCAGGGCCGGTGCCACCACATTGGCAGAAATTACGGCAATAGGTGTTCCGGCCGTTTTAATTCCTTCCCCCAACGTCACCAATAATCATCAGGAATACAATGCACGGATTATGGCAGAAAAAGGAGCGGCACTTATCATACGAGAGCAGGAGCTTTCCGTTGCAGGTTTAGCTACTCGTCTTGTCGAATTGTTATTAAATCAGAAGCGGTTGCAGGAAATGGCAAGGGCAAGTAAGGCTTTAGGCATGCCTGAGGCCGCGGCAAAAATGGCAAAGATTATTTATGAATTAGCCCACAAATAGCTGGGGTCAGTTAATTCCTGTTTTCCCTTCTCGAGAATTAACACACTCTGCTCTGTTTTGCATACTATGAAGTACGGCAAGGCAGAGATTTGGGGCTTAAGGTGGAAACTACATAACTGCATTTCAGGATGAGCAGGACCTTCCTGAAATTATGTTTTGTACCTGCCATGATGTTTTCAGGAGACTGGGCTGGAAAGCAGAATGATTAATATGCTGTCAACCACCAACCCTGTCTGCCTATAGCCGGCTATGTCCGCAAGCCCGCAGAAGTTAACGGGTAACCGGAAACAAAATTTCGGGTAGGAAGCGGCTGGGTCCGGTTAGTATGCCGCTTATTTGCCTGCTCGGTACAACGGGGAAGGTGGAAACATGGAGAAACTTGTAGTTCGCGGAGGAAAACGGCTGGAAGGTGTCGTCCGCATTGGCGGGGCAAAAAATGCCATTTTGCCCATTCTGGCAGCCATTCTGCTGAATAAAAGCAGTGATGAGATTATTCTTACCAACGTTCCTCGCATCAGTGATGTGGCAAAAATGGTGGAGATACTCCGCAGTCTTGGTGCCGAGATTACCTGGAGCGGAAGTAATATGGCTGTGTCCACCCGTAATCTTACCGGGTATGCTGTGGAAGAGAATTTGATGCGGGAAATGCGGTCGACAATTTTTTTAATGGGTGCTTTGTTGGCCCGTTTTGGTCAAGTTTGTATTTCCCATCCGGGCGGCTGTGCCATTGGCCAGAGGCCTATTGAATTACATCTAAAAGGTTTACAAAAATTAGGTGCCCAGATACGTGAACAACACGGTTATATTTATGCTACATGTTCTCGTTTAACCGGCGCCGATATCCATCTGGATTACCCCAGTGTGGGGGCAACAGAAAACATTATGATGGCGGCAGTTTATGCTCGCGGTGTTACTGTCATTAATAATGCGGCTAAAGAACCGGAAATAGTCGATTTGCAAAATCTGCTAAATAAAATGGGAGCAAAGATTCGCGGTGCCGGAACAGATCAGATTAGGATTATCGGGGTTAACCAATTGCACGGCGTGGAATACAGTGTGATTCCAGATCGTATAGTTGCCGGCACATTTATGATTGCTGCTGCTGCCACCGGCGGGGAAATTATCCTGGAAAATGTTATTCCAGGACATTTGGAAGCCGTGACATCTAAACTGCGTGAAATGGGAGTACAAATCCGGGAAGAAAATGAGCGGATACTTATTAAGGCACCCGAGCGTTTGTGTGCCGTTGAGTTTGTGCGGACACTGCCTTACCCTGGATATCCCACGGATTTACAAGCACCAATTATGGCTGCACTGACAATTGCGCAAGGGACCAGTATGGTGGTAGAAAATGTCTTTGACTCGCGTTTTAAACATGTGGGAGAATTAAACCGTATGGGTGCACAAATTGTGGTTGCTTCCGATAACAGAACTGCTGTGGTGCATGGTGTTGAAAAGCTTACCGGAGCAACGGTAACGGCACCCGATTTGCGTGCCGGGGCGGCACTAGTCATTGCCGGTTTAGCTGCCGAAGGCGAAACCATTGTGGAAGGTTTAGAACATATTGCCAGAGGGTATGAGAATTTAGAAGGTGACTTAAATAAACTCGGTGCCGAAATAAAACGCATCAGGGTGTAGCGACCGGAACAGTCGCTGCACCTTGGTGTCTTGACCGGAGGACTTTAAATGCGGAAGTTCTCAGCTAAACGAACCAATTGGACAAGTAGTAGTCGCAAAACTGCCAATGTTGGCAAAAAAATTAAAAGGTCCTTGTTTCTTATCTTTCTTCTCTTTGTGCTCCTATGGGCAGGTTTGGTTTTTATCCGTTCCGATCTTTTTAGTCTTAAAAAAATTGAAATTACCGGAAATACGCGCTTAAGCGAAGCAGACATTATGGAATCTATGCGAGTCCAGCCCGGGGACAATATTTTACAAATGAGTATACAGCTTTTGGAGGAAAGGTTGCTTGCAAATCCCCGGGTGGAAAGCGTTCAAATTACACGTAATTTGCCTGATACACTGCATGTGGAACTGCAGGAAAGAAAAATTTTAGCCCTTATACCCTTTCAGGAGTTTTTTTTAGAGGTAGGTGATAATGGGCAAATCCTTGGTTCAACCACTCAGACGTTAGATGCAGCCTTGCCCTTGCTTACTGGGATAACCCCGGTAACCGGTGCTGTTGGTGAATATATTTTGGATCTACAATTACTGGAAAAAGTAAAGGAAATTTGTAAGGCACTGGATGAGGAAAAATTAATGGTTTCAGAAATTAATGTGGCCAATGAAAACAATCTTATTGTGGTTACGCTAGATGGGCTGGCTGTTTGGTTTGGGGAAAAAGATTTTGCCAAAAAAACACGAATTTTAGCGCAGATTATGGGGCAGCTTGATGTGCGGGAAAAAGAAGGTTATTTGGACTTACGGGTAGCCACGGCACCGGCATTTCACATAACAGAAAATTAGAAAAACAATTAGTCTAAAAAAAGGGAAAACCTAACTCTTGTTGAATAAAACAGTAGTGGTTTTAATGGCGAGGGGGGTGTTGTGATGAGACGAAATTTAATTTGCGGCCTGGATATTGGCACGTCTTCTGTACGAGCTATCGTGGGCGAAATGAATCTTGATGGCACGACAAGCATCATTGGTGTTGGGACAAGCCCCTCTAATGGTCTGAAAAAAGGGGTTATTGTCGATTTAGATAAAACTGTGGAAGCTATCGCAGATGCGGTGGAAGAAGCGGAAAGAATGGTAGGGACAAGTATTCCTACTGCTTTTTTAAGTATTGTAGGCTCACAAATCGGTTTAGTTAATAACCGCGGTGTAGTGGCAGTCACCGGTGAAGACAGAGAAATAACAGAAGAAGATGTGGAACGTGTTCTACAGGCCGCAAAAGTTATTGCCCTGCCTCCGGATCGTGAAATTATTGATGTCATCCCTCGTGAATTTATTTTAGATGGCTATGATGGAATACATGACCCCGTAGGTATGGTGGGGGTGCGTTTGGAAGTTGATGCCATGATTATAACCGGCATGGTTTCCTCCTTGCGCAATTTATATCGCTGCGTAGAAAGGGCCGGTTTGGAAATTGAAGCTACTGTTTTAAGTGCCCTGGCTAATGCTGAAGTTGCTTTAACCCGGGACGAAAAAGAGCTGGGGGCGGTATTGATCGATATAGGGGGCGGCGTGACGGAGGTTTCTGTATTTCAAAACGGTTATTTAAAAAATATTGCCACCTTACCCGTAGGCGGTGATCATATTACAAACGACATTGCCGTGGGTTTGCAAACCACATTGCAAAATGCCGAAAAAATAAAAATTGACCATGGCGTAGCTATGCAACCTTTAGTGCCGGAGGGAGCAACCATTGAGTTGCCGCACATTGCCGGCAAAACCACGCGAAAAATCCCGCTACGGGAGTTGGCAATGATTATTGAAGCGCGCTTAATGGAAATTTTACATATGACGCATGAAGAATTAATGGAAATGGGATATCCGGAACCACTGCCGGCAGGAATAGTTTTAACGGGCGGCGTTTCTTTAACGCCGGGATTGGCCGAATTGGCGGAACAAATGTTCCAGACTTCGGCACGGGTTGCCCAGCCTAGCTATGTGGGGGTAAAAAGCCCCATATATTCTACGGCAGTGGGTATTATTCGTTATGTTCAACAGACACAGATGCATCATTTACGTGAATACAGAAGTGTAAGAGCTGGCTTGCCTGGGTTTTTTGCCAGAGTAAAGAATTGGTTTGTAGAAATGTTTGAGTGATTAATCCACGCAGATGGGAAGGGGAGGGCTATTTTGATAGAATTTGATTTTGAGATGGAACAGTTTGCACAAATAAAAGTTATTGGTGTCGGCGGAGGCGGTTGTAATGCTGTAAACCGCATGATAAATGCCGGCCTGCGTGGTGTTGAGTTTATTGCTGTCAATACCGACGCGCAAGCGCTTTACTTATCAAGCGCCGAATGTAAGCTGCAAATTGGAGAAAAACTGACCAAAGGTCTGGGTGCCGGAGCTAATCCGGAAATAGGCATGCAGGCGGCGGAAGAGAGCCGTGAAGAAATTAAGGAAGCCCTTAAAGGGTCTGATATGGTTTTTGTGACAGCCGGTATGGGGGGCGGTACCGGTACAGGTGCGGCTCCAATTATCGCTGAAATTGCCAAAGAACTGGGCGCATTAACCGTTGGCGTGGTTACGAAACCTTTCACCTTTGAAGGCCCACGCCGGCGCAAAGCGGCGGAACAAGGAATTGTAAAATTAAAAGAAAAAGTTGACACCATTATTGTTATCCCCAATGACAGATTGTTGCAAGTGGTGGAAAAACGGACTCCCATTATGGAAGCTTTTCGCATCGCAGATGATGTGCTGCGTCAGGGGGTTCAGGGTATATCCGACCTCATTGCCGTTCCCGGTTTAATTAATCTTGATTTTGCAGACGTGAAAACCATTATGCAGGAAACCGGTACCGCTTTAATGGGAATTGGCGTTGCTTCCGGTGACAATCGCACTTTGGAAGCGGCAAAAATGGCTATTGAAAGTCCTCTTCTGGAAACGTCCATCAACGGTGCCCGCGGTGTACTTTTAAATATTACCGGAGGTTCTAATTTAGGTCTGTTTGAAGTAAATGAAGCGGCCGAGATTGTGGCAGAGGCGGCTGATCCTGATGCCCATATTATCTTTGGTGCCGTGATTGATGATTCTTTGCAGGATGAAGTCCGGGTGACAGTGATTGCCACCGGCTTTGATCAAGAAGCCGCAGAGCGCAAACAAATGCTAAACGAACTTTCCCATAAAACTTTTAACGGTGGCGATATTGATATTCCTGCATTTTTGCGGCGTAGACGGTCATAAATGCTAAATTTAAGGCAAAAAACGGATTTGCTGATCAAGCAAGTCCGTTTTTTTTTAGCTTTCTCACCGGCTAAAAGCTGTAAATTTTCATTCGACACTAGACTCTGACAAAATTTGTAGGCAAAATGAGGTATAATCTGGCATAGGTATAAAATGGCGGGCATATAATTTACCGGTTTTATGCGACCATTTTCAGGGCGGGGTGTTGATAATGTATGTGGAGGACCTCCTTGCCCTCAACTTTATGATGAATGTATTTCTGTTGTATCTCACCGCCCGCCTGCTTGGTAGAAATGTGGCCAAAAAACGCATTCTGGCCGGTGGATTTTTGGCCGCACTTTATAGCCTGGCAGTCTATTTTCCGGCATCTGCCGTATTTTTTTCCTGGGCGGGTAAGTTGCTGGTTTCCCTCTTGGTGGTGTGGTTTACCTTTAGGCCTAAGCGCCTTGTGGAAACGCTGCGGCTGTGTGGTGGATTTTTACTGGCTTCATTTATTGTGGGGGGGAGTATTTTTGCACTTTATTTTTTTGCCGGCGCGCAGGTTATTCTAGAGGGCGGTGTTTTTTATTTACAACCTGCCCGGCCGGGCATGCTGTTTTATGGGACACTCATAGCCTTTTTCCTGCTACTGGCGGTGTGGCATTTTGGTGAATGGCAGCGGCATAGTCGAAAATATCGTTTTTGTCTGGAGATTTTTGATGGGGAGAATAAAGTAAAGGTCAATGCACTGGTGGATACGGGCAACCGGCTTCGTGACCCCTTTACAGGCAAACCTTTGTGCGTGGCTAGTTTTCATACCGTGGGCCGGCTTTTACCGCCTGTTTTACGGACAGCCTATCAAACAGGCAAAGATCCGGTTTTGGTACTGGATGAACTTTCCGGCGCCGAAGCGGCAAAATTTGGCGTGGCACCTTTTCGCGCTTTGGAAAATGCCGGTATTTTATTAACATACCGGCCAGAAAAAGTAATTTTGAGCACGAGCAACTATAGGGAGGAGAGACAGGATTTGCTGTTTGCGCTGACAACAAAGCCGTTGTCGTTAGATGATGAGGCAGAAGTTTTACTGCACCCATATATTTTGAAAAAAACTGGAGGTGTGGATTGTTGAAACTGTTGACACATTGGAGACTTCGCCTAAGGCTGGTTTACCTTAAACTGCTGCAACGGGTAGGTAGGGAAATCTTGCCGGAAATATATTATGTCGGCAGTTCGGAAACGCTTCCACCCCCATTGACACAGGACGAAGAAATGTTTTTACTGGAAAAATTAAAAAAAGGTGATGGTGCAGTAAAAACAATTTTAATTGAACGTAACTTGCGGCTTGTGGTCTATATCGCCCGAAAGTTTGAAAATACAGGGATTCATATTGATGATCTTGTATCCATAGGTACCATTGGCTTAATTAAAGCCGTCAACACTTTTGACCCGCATAAAAGTATCAAACTGGCCACCTATGCGTCTAAATGCATAGAAAATGAAATATTAATGTTTTTACGACGGAATAATAAAGTAAAAGCTGAAGTCTCCTTTGATGAACCGCTTAATGTGGACTGGGACGGCAATGAACTATTGCTTTCCGACGTTTTGGGAACGGAAAATGATTTGGTTTTAAAAAATATTGAAGCAGAAGTGGAACGCAAATTGCTTTATTCCGCCATGGAAAAATTAAGCTGCCGGGAAAAAAGAATTATGCAGTTGCGTTTTGGTTTGTTAGGCGAGGAAGAAAAAACGCAAAAAGAAGTGGCCGGAATGCTTGGTATTTCGCAATCATATATTTCTCGTTTAGAAAAAAGAATTATTAAACGTTTGCAAAAAGAAATAAAAAAAATGGAATAAATTAATGAGCTTGTCAGGGCAGCCAATCATTAGCTGAATAAAATTACCCTCCCAGGAAATACTGCAAGTATAAAGGCAGGGGATTTCTTCCTTGTCATTTTCCGCCGGGAGGGGATTGGCATGATTAATAAAGTTGAAATTTGTGGTGTCAATACTTCCAAATTACCCGTTCTCAAAAACGAGGAAATGCGACGTCTTTTTAAGCAAATGCAGGCTGGAGACAAAAGTGCGCGGGAAAAACTTGTAAACGGTAATCTAAGGCTTGTTTTAAGCGTGATCCAACGCTTTAATAATCGCGGAGAGTATGTGGATGATCTGTTTCAGGTCGGATGTATTGGACTGATAAAGGCTATAGATAATTTTGATCTGGAACAAAATGTTAAATTTTCTACTTACGCCGTACCGATGATTATTGGTGAAATCCGTCGTTACCTGCGTGATAACAATCCTATTCGTGTGTCACGGTCTTTACGCGATATTGCTTATAAGGTTTTGCAGGCCCGGGACAGTTTGGCCAATCGTTTCGGGCGTGAACCGAAAATTAGCGAGATTGCCGAGGAACTTAATTTAAAAAGAGAAGAGATTGTTTTTGCCCTTGACGCCATTCAAGAACCTGTTTCTTTATTTGAACCTATTTATCATGACGGCGGCGATCCCATTTTTGTGATGGATCAAATTTCTGACGAAAAAAATGAAGATGAAAAGTGGCTGGAAGTTCTGGCCATTAAGGAAGCTTTGCAAAAATTAAGTGACAGGGAGAAATTAATTTTAACTCTTCGTTTTTATCGGGGTAAAACGCAAATGGAAGTGGCCGATGAAATAGGAATCTCCCAGGCGCAGGTTTCACGTTTGGAGAAAGCAGCCCTTGGGCATTTACGAATACATGTGCAATAAAAGTAGCCTTTGACTGCTTGCAACAATTTTATCTAAGGAGGTGGAGAAGGTGCACAAAAATTCACTTTTGCCAATCAGCTTAGGCTTAATGCTGATAGCAGTGTTGCTGGTAGTGTTCCTCTCTCCCCCGGGTGAAACTGTTTTGGCCTTTAACCAGAACAATTTAATTAGAGTGGCGGAAGTACGTGAAGTGGACGGCAAATATTATTACCGTCGTGTTGCACCTGTGTCTGAATTTCGGCCTTAAAATATTGAGAGCAAAAAGCTCTCTTTTTTTGTCTACTTGTAGCCCATTCGCATATACTGTAGGTAAAGGTAAGTAATAAAGAGGTGCGATATGGTCAAAATATCTGACCTCCGTAATCGTGAAGTAATTAATATTGTGGACGGAAAGCGGCTGGGGATGATTTATGATCTTGAGCTTGATTTAGAAAGCGGTAAGATTGCCGCCATTATTGTACCGGGTTCCGGCGGCTTGTTTAGATTTCTCGGCAACGGCCGTGACTATGTGATACCGTGGGAAAATATTGTAAAAATTGGTGTTGATACCATCTTAGTGGAGTTTGCCGGTTCCTTATCTTAAGGCTCCCTTATAATTTATTGTGTGTGTGACTGTTATCCTCATTGTTAAATGTGGAAAAATAAGTCAGGAAATTGGCCTTGAAACACTATATCTGGTGTTGTATAATTATGCCAGCACTAGATATAGTGTTTTGGTTTTTAAAGGTAGGCTAAAGGGGGGAGACAGGTGAAGTGCCCATTCTGCGGTTGTTTAGATAGCCGTGTCATTGATTCCCGTTCCACCGATGAGGGTAGCGCTATCCGGCGGCGACGGGAATGTACTGCGTGCGGACGGCGCTTTACTACTTATGAAAAGCTGGAGGAAGCTCCTCTAATTGTGGTAAAGCGTGACGGTCGCAGACAATTATTTGATCGCAGTAAAGTGTTAAACGGTTTAGTGTACGCAGGGGGCAAACAAAAAATTCCATTTTCTGTTTTGGAGAACCTGGTTGATGAGCTGGAAAGGGAATTGCGCAGCAATTTTGCGCAGGAAGTAACTTCTGATGAAATAGGACAACGCGTTTTGGCGAAATTGTATAAAATTGATGAAGTGGCTTATGTGCGTTTTGCTTCTGTCTATCATAAATTCAAAGACATCAACGACTTTAAAGAAGCGTTGGCAAAGATGCCGATGGAAGAGGAAAGTGACGACCGGAGGGAAGCTTAATGTTTACTGAAATACGCAAACGCGACGGGCGAATTGTTCCGTTTAATGAGGAAAAAATTACGGATGCTATCTTTAAAGCGGCACAAGCTGTGGGCGGAGAAAATAGAAAGATAGCTGAAAGCTTGACAAAACAAGTAATTAAAGAATTGGAAAAACAGGGCTACAACGGAGTAATTCCCACAGTAGAAGAAGTACAGGATATTGTGGAAAAAGTTTTAATTGAAAATGGACATGCTCGTACCGC